>Ga0255374_10042_pt1 | contig 15730 bp, 14 predicted proteins | sample ANMaggSeSYBR01H4_FD_182088 | JGI IMG/M metagenome (GOLD analysis project Ga0255374, IMG submission 182088) | Sediment cell enrichment communities from methane seep in Santa Monica Basin, California, United Staets - ANME aggregate JGI... | ecosystem: Environmental > Aquatic > Marine > Cold seeps >... | reverse complement strand
ATCACTGCGATTAATCCAATAGCCGTCGTCAAGATGATTTGAACTAAATGAATCACAACTGCTATTCCTAATGATTTTTCAACACTTATACCAAACACAGAAAGAGCCGCTATCATTGTGCCTTCAAATACGCCTATACCAGCTGGCGCGGAGGGGAGGGCAATTCCTAAGGCAAGAACTCCTTCAGTAAAAATTGCCCACCAGAATTTAACACCACCTTGAATAGTATTAATGCCAAAAAAGAGGATAACAGTCCATAAAAGCCATGAAATGATAATCCAAAAAAAAACTGAAATAAACTGCTTCCAATTGGTCATGATCAAGAATCCATCAATGATCATCTCTATTTTCGGTAATATCTTTTCCATGAAATTCGTGTTCCTTTTTCCAATATTCCGTAACCAGGTTTTTACTTTTGCAGCGTTCAAAGCTACAAGCAAACCAGATAGTAGAAATAATAAAAAAAGAATAAGTAAGGCAAAAGCAATTGGGCGAATGTTATCTAATTGTGAGACAAACGGGAACGTAACTAGAAACATAGAGGCTGCGATAACAAGGTCTAAAGAGCGCTCTACGATAACGCTTGAAAATATTGTAAAGGCATGCTCTGAAGCAGGCTTTGAAAATAATATTGTCTTTACCAATTCACCAGAGCGGGGGATTAGATTATTGAACAAATACGATTCATTTATTAATAAGAACGAATCAATAAATTTCACCCTCGGCAGCAATTTCATCCATACCACAGCCCTTGCAGCTATAGAAATCAGCGTCAGAATAACAATAATTAAAATATTAATAAAACCAATTTCTGATATTGAATTAACTAAAATATTAATATCTACAGCTTTGGAAATAAAAAAAGATGCCAAAATGCTGATCAAAATACCTGGCAGCCAGCTTAGTATTTTTTTTATTACTGAGTTTTTTTTCAATCACCCTCCAATCGCAATACCGCCATGAAAGCTTCCTGTGGAATATCAACATTCCCAATTTGTTTCATGCGTTTTTTGCCCTTCTTCTGTTTTTCCAAGAGTTTTCTTTTCCGGCTCACATCTCCCCCATAGCATTTTGAAGTCACGTCCTTTCGCAAAGCTTTCACGTTAGCCCTTGAAATAATCCTTCCATCTGCAGATGCCTGGATAGCCACATCAAATAGCTGCCTAGGAATCAATTTTTTTAATTTACTCACTAATTTTTGGCCTTTTTTGTATGACTGCTCACGATGGACAATTGTTGCCAGCGCATCCACAGATTCCCCACCAATTAACACTTCTAATTTAACTAAATTTCCTGGTTTATATTCACGAAACTGGTAATCCATTGAGGCGTAACCGCGAGTCCTCGATTTTAGTTCATCAAAAAAATCTACAATGATCTCCGATAAGGGTACTTCAAACCGAAGCTGAACGCGATTTGGAGCAGGGTATTCCTGTTCAATAAAAATTCCATTACGCTTAGTAACTATTTCCATTACAGCGCCATAATACTCAGTAGGCGTGAATATCCATAAATCCATCCATGGTTCTCGAATTTCATTAATTAAACTTTCTTCTGGTAAATCAACTGGGGAATCAATAAAAGTGGATTTTCCATCTTGGGAAATAATTTCATATTCCACAGTAGGTGCAGTCAATACAATATCCAGGTCATATTCCCGTTCCAATCTTTCCTGGATAATTTCCATATGAAAAAGCCCTAAGAATCCACACCGAAAACCGAAATTTAACGCCTGTGATGTTTCCGGTTCAAATAACAATGAGGCATCATTCAACTGCAGTTTACTAAGTGCGTCTTTAAGATCTCCATAACTTTCACCTTCAACTGGATAAACTCCGGCATAAACCATCGGCTTTGGATTCTGATACCCTTTCAGTGGCGTCTCTGATGGATTAGAAGTTGAAGTGATCGTATCACCAACTCTGCATTCCTGCACAGTTTTTAATCCAGTAGCAATGTACCCTACATCTCCTGGTTCCAGTATATCAATCTCCACCATGCCGGGGTTAAATACCCCAATCTCCACTGGCTTAAAATCTAAATCCGTTGCCATTAAACGTAGTAAATCTTTTTTATTGATACTTCCTTCAAACAATCTAATGTAAGCGATAACTCCTTTAAAGGAATCGTAATGAGAATCGAATATCAGCGCTTGGGTTGGGTTATCTTTCACCCCTTTTGGGGGAGGAATTTTCTCAATGATCGTTTTCAACACTTCTTCAATGTTTAATCCTTGTTTTGCTGAAATGCGTATCATTTCAGCAGAGTCAATTCCAAGTAAATTACTCAAGTCATCAGCAACATCATCGGGGTGTGCAGAAGGTAGATCAATTTTATTAAGAACCGGGATGATTACAAGATCAGATTCAAGTGCCAGATAAAGATTTGCCAAGGTTTGTGCTTCAATCCCCTGGGTAGCATCCACAACCAGCAGTGCCCCCTCGCAAGCCGCAAGTGCTCTGCTTACTTCATAATTAAAATCCACGTGTCCTGGAGTATCAATTAAATTAAGTTCATACTCTATGTCATGATACCGGTAAGACATTCGCACCGCAGATGCTTTGATAGTAACGCCTTTTTCCCGTTCAAGGTCCATGGTATCAAGCAATTGATCAACCATCTCTCGTTCAGAAACTGTTCCAGTAACTTGTAAAAGGCGATCGGCCAAAGTAGACTTACCATGGTCCACATGAGCTATTATGCAGAAATTTCTTTTTAATTTAGTTTGCATACCAACCTGTTAGTATACACGATTAGTCGAGTCCACCTTCAATCGCCTTTGAGCGGATCGAAGCTGAGATATATGAGAAACTCAACATTTCCTTTCGGTCCTTTGATTGGTGATTCAGTTACCCCAAGCACATCAAATTCTTCGTTTTGTACAGCAGACAATATGTCTTTAACAACTTTCTGCCGCTCTTTATCGCTGCGAATAACTCCCCTCCCTTTTGCAGCAATTTTTCTGCCTACTTCAAATTGAGGTTTTATCAAAGCGATTACTCGAATTCTCGTTTCCTTGTTACACCAATATTTTATGATCGGGAAAATCCTCTTCAGGGAAATAAAAGAAACATCAATTGTTACCAGCTCAATAGGCTCAGGAAAACCTTTCACATCCCTTACATTTACCCTCTCCATAACAATCACATTCGGATTATTCCGTAAAGAATAATGAAGTTGGCCAAACCCAACATCTACCGAATATACTTTCTTGGCTCCATTTTGTAAAAGGCAATCTGTAAATCCGCCTGTCGATGCGCCAATATCCGCGCAAATTTTTCCTTTAATATCATTTATATTAAATTCGGTTATCGCTTTTTCCAGTTTAAGTCCACCCCTAGAAACATACTTAGGTTTGGTCTTGATCACAATGTGGCAAGAAGGATCAAATAACTCGGATGATTTATGAACCAGTTGACCATCCACCGTTACCTCTCCTGCCATTACTAACCTCTGAGCTTTATTACGGCTTTCTGCCAGCCCAGAACTTGCTATTAGAATATCTATCCTTCGTTTCTTCATAATTCCTTTGTACCAATTCTAATCGGCAAATGTGATAATATTTTCAAATGCTAACAGATATTATTAAAACTTTCCGAATCAAGCAGTGGCTTAAAAATGGTTTTCTCTTTGCTGCAATTTTGTTTGATGGCCAATTGTTTGATATTGATGCATTTTCTCATACATTGGCCGGCTTTCTAATTTTTTGCTTTTTATCAAGTAGTGTTTATACCCTAAATGATGTCTTCGATAAAGAAGCAGATAAACAGCACCCTGAAAAAAGCAAGCGTCCAATAGCATCCGGGAAAATTCCTTTGCGTACGGCCGTCTTTATCGCACTGCTAATGAGTTCCCTGGCTTTTATTGCTGCATACTTCCTTTCCTTTTCCTTTCTTATCCTATGTGGTGTTTATCTTCTAATTAATATCCTCTATTCAAAATGGTTAAAACACATCCCCATTTTAGATGTTATGGTCATCGCAGCAGGATTTGTTCTCCGGGTTGCCGCTGGTGTTTCATTGATCAAAGTAAACAGATTTTCCCCCTGGTTATATGTTGTTACTACCCTGCTATCCTTGTTTATTGGATTCGGAAAAAGGCGGGCGGAATTGGTTCTTTTGTCAAAAAACGCTAACCAGCATAGAACTGTTTTTGATGGGTATTCGATCCCATTTCTTGATCAATTAATCACGATCGTTTCAAGCACAACTGTCGTTTCATACAGTTTATATACTTTTTCCGCACCCAATTTACCTGAAAATCATTCAATGATGCTAACCATACCCTTTGTTCTATATGGAATATTTCGATATTTATATCTCATTCAAATAGAACAATCAGGCGGAGCTCCAGAAGAACTTGTTCTAAAAGATAAACCCCTTCAACTATCTGTGTTTTTCTATGGGATCAGTGTTCTAATAATTTTCTATTTTATTTAATTTATGCCTGCAATTATCTCAAAAGCCTCAGGGAAGGTCATCTTGTTCGGTGAACATGCCGTTGTCTATGGGTATCCTGCTATTGCCGTACCAATAGACACAATCCAAGTAAAAGTGTCAATTCTTCCTGCCATTAATAAGGAGCAGTCTATCATTAAGCTTCGTAATATTAATTGGCATGATGATATTCTTTTCACTGCACTTGGCGAAAATGACCCTATTCGAATATCTATAATAAATGTATTCGCTCTAATCAACCAAACTCCCCCTCATTTTGAGATGACCATTTCTTCATCCATACCGATTGCCGCAGGATTAGGCTCCAGCGCAGCGTTGGCTGTAGCTATAACAAAGGGTATGAGTCAATTTTTAGGTATATATCTATCAAATAACGAAATAAATGCATTAGCCTATAAATCCGAAGAGATCCAACATGGTTCTCCTTCTGGAATTGACAATAGTGTTATTACATTTGGTCACCCAGTCCTCTATAGTAAAACAAAAAATATTTCTAAAATCGAGATAAAAAATCCTATAAATATCATCCTAGCGGACACAGGAAAACGCACATTAACCAAAGATGTAGTAGCCCTTGTGAAACAAAACCTGGAAAAAAAGCCGGATTTCATCAAACCAATTCTGGCTGAAATTGGAGGTTTAGTTGAGGAAGCCGTCGAAGCATTATTTTACGGCAAATTAAATATAATAGGCAGCTTAATGGTTCGCAATCACATTGCTTTAAAAAAATTAGGGGTTTCCTCAATTGAGCTTGACCAATTGGTTGAATCCGCTTTAGAAAATGGTGCATTGGGAGCCAAATTATGCGGAGGAGGAAAGGGCGGATATATGGTTGCTGTTTGCGAACCCGCATCCTGCGAAAGAGTTAGATCGGGTCTAGTTGCTGGTGGGGCAACACAAATAATATCCACTACGATTGTAGATTCAAAAAAAGGCAAATGACTTATGTTGATATTCCTAAAACTTGGTGGATCCTTAATTACTAATAAAGACATCCCCTTTTCTGCAAGAAAAGATACTTTAAAACGTTTGGGAGCTGAGATCGCAAAATCGATTGACATGTTTCCAGAGTTAGAATTACTTATCGGTCATGGGTCCGGATCATTTGGACACTCAGCCGCCGCACAATTTGGAACGCGGGCCGGCATCCGTTCACCGGAAGATTGGCTTGGATTCCAGAAAGTATGGTTGGCCGCGCATCAATTGAACCAAATTGTGATCAATGAATTTCTTGACATAGGTTTGCCTATCATATCTCTGCCAGTTTCCGCATCTCTTGTTTCAAAAAACAATAAGGTTTACCAGTGGAATACTCATCCAATTGTTTCAAGCTTAGAAAACCACCTCATACCAATAGTGTTTGGGGATGTGGTTATCGATAGAGAATTAGGAGCAACTATTTTTTCTACAGAAGAATTGTTCTCACACTTAGTCACTATTTTGCATCCAAACCGTATTCTACTAGCTGGGAAAGAAAAAGGAGTGTATTCAGACTATCCTCATAATCAGGATTTAATCCCTCTGATCACCCCAGATTCTTACCCGTCGATATCAAATAAAATAAATGCTTCCGCATCAATAGATGTAACCGGAGGAATGGCCTCAAAAGTGAGAAACATGCTAAATTTAATCACAATTGAGAAACATTTATCAATTAACATTTTTTCCGGTGAAGGAGTAGATAATCTCTACAAAGTTATATCCGGCGAAAAAATTGGGACTATACTTTCTCGCTGATCACTCAAAATCCAAAAAATCTTATATAGTACAATCTATCAATCGAGGGCTTTGTAACTATTATGTATGATCCAATATTTTTAACTGAAGATGGAATACAAAAGATCAAAGAAGAACTTAAAGAATTAAAAGGGCCTGTCCGCGCCGAATTAGCTGCCAGATTAAGGTCGGCCATTGAAATGGGAGACCTTTCCGAGAATGCTGACTATATTAAAGCAAAGGAAGACCAAGGGTTCACAGAAGGTAGAATTCAAGAATTAGAAGAAACTCTTAAACGAGCAAAAGTAATTGACCTGCAAAACAATTCCTCTGATACAGTTCAAATTGGATCAAGTGTAGTGGTAAAAGAAGAAGGGTACGAACAAGAGCTCATTCACATTGTTGGATCTAAAGAAGCCAATCCAGATTCGGGTAAATTATCCTACGAATCTCCTATCGGAAGCGCTCTTCTTGGACATAAAATTAGTGACATTGTACGTGTTAAAACACCAGAGGGCGGAATCAATTTCAAGATCATCGAAATTAAATAAAAGAAACCCGATTAAGTCGGGTTCGGGTTTCTTTTATATGTATTATTATTTTGGCCAAACAGACACTTCAAGTGTAAGTCGTGAAAAATAGCTGTTTTCAGGTAAAGGTCCGCGAGCATATACCATATCAATCACATGGGCTTCTAATTGAAGAGATTCAGTTTCCATTAAGAAACGCATACCTGGCTCAATTAATATTGGTTCTCCTTTAGAAAGAAGCCGCTGCCGCAAAGCAGAATCACTATTCGCATGCTCACTCATCAGCACTTTAGTAACGGTCTGAATATCATTCTTGTCGAACAACCAAACCTCAAGTGCTGTCACTTTTTTAGGATCACCCACACCGATAGTTTCGGCAATTCCAACACCACATTCTCCTAAAAACTCACCATTCACAGAGTCTATGCTAAATGAATCGTCATATAAATCGTCACCCTGGCGATAGGTTGTCATAAATTGTGCTAACGGGGAATCTTTAACAGATTTTTCTATTTTCTGTTTTGTCTGTTCCTCGTTATTATTTTTTGGAATCACAAATTTTGCAGCTTTAATCTTCCTTCCACTGCTTTCACCTTTAGTTTTTCTGATCATCAGAAAAACTAATATTCCACCAACAATAAGTGTAAGTAAAATGAGGATCGCAAGAGGAATAATTGAGATCGTTTTAGCATCTTGAATTGGTTCGTCTTCAAAATCCAAGTATCCTAATTCAGTTTCTTCTTCAACAAATTCTTCTACTATAACTTCAGGAATGTCAATTTGAAAGCCAACGATCTCTTTAAAAGCATCAATTTCGGCAGCAGAAGTAAATCGACAAACCGCTGGTGTTAGTGTATTTAATAATTCGTCGGCGTCTTCACCTAATCCATCCCAACGAAGCTGCATCAGCTGATCATCCTGATTTCGTATATAAGAATCAATCGTCATACAAAGATAGTCTCTTTGGTAATCGATCTGGAGATCGGTTGGAGCAGCATCAATCCATTTCACTGGCAACACGCCCCAGCCTAGTGCAACAAGACCTATCACCATCCCTACTATTAATCCGACTAATCCATAACTGTTCGGATTCTTGAAAAAACCTTTTATTTTATCCATAGTCATTTCTCCTGTAATTTGACAAGATCAACACAATGTATAGGATGCAAGTTTTATGCCGCTTCCTCGTTGATAATATTTTCTGACGCAAATACTTCATCGCAAGCAAGACATAAGAATTCTTTTCTATTCTTTGTAACCAATATACCACCACAAGCAGGGCAGCTGGCTTTTACGGGTTTCTTCCATGAGGTAAAATCACAATTTGGATAATTTTCGCATCCATAAAATATTCGGCCTTTTCTGGTTTTACGAAGGACAATATCACCTCCATCTTTTGGACAGGTGACACCAATCTTTTCTAAAAACGGTTCTGTATGTTTACACTCGGGATAATTACTGCAACTAATAAATTTACCGAATCTACCCCATTTGACGATCAACTCATTCCCACATTTTGGACAATTCCGGCCAATCTTTTCGGGTTCTGTTTTTATTTCTGGCATTTCTTTCTGAGCATGTATTAATTTCGGCTCGAAGTCTTTATAGAAATCCGCAATTAAATCATTCCATTTCCGTCTGCCGTGTGCAATTTCATCTAAATCTTCTTCCATCCGGGCAGTGAAATTTACACCAAGAATATCAGGGAAATATTCAATCAGAAGATCGTTTACTAAGAAACCCGTTTCGGTTGGAATCAACCGCTTGTTTTCTCGTTCTACATACCCACGAGCTTGGATCGTCGAGATTGTTGGTGCATATGTTGATGGTCTACCAATCCCGAATTCTTCTAATGTTTGTATCAATGAAGCTTCGGTAAACCTGGGTGGCGGCTGAGTAAAATGCTGAGCGGGTGAAAGTTTAAATAACTCCACCGTATTTCCCTTTTCCAATCCTTTTGGAAGTTTCAATTTCCCATTCTTTTTCTCATTCGCATCTTCATCGGTAGCTTCTTCATAAAGTACAAGAAATCCGGCGAAAAATAATTCAGAACCAGACGCGCGAAACTGATAATCATTTTCTGCATTCTCGCTGTTTACGACAATCGAAACAGTTGCATAAATTGCTGCTCGCATCTGTGAGGCAACGAAACGACGCCAAATTAATCGATATAGTTTAAATTGTTCTGGTTTTAAGAACGACTTAATTTTTTCTGGTAAATTCATAGTAGATGTCGGCCGAATCGCTTCATGCGCTTGTTGCGCTTTAGTTACTTTGGTTTTATAGGTATTCTCCTTCTCGGGTAGAAATTCCTTTCCATGCGTATCTGTAATATATTTTCTAACTTCTTTAAGGGCTACAGGTGAGACATTTGTTGAATCAGTTCTCATATAAGTAATTAAACCTGTTTGGCCACCATTCCCAATATCAATTCCTTCATATAATTGCTGAGCAACTCGCATTGTTCTTTTGGCAGTAAAACCCAATTGCCGTGAAGCCTGCTGTTGTAGAGTGCTCGTAATAAAAGGAGCATAAGGTTTTCTAGTTCTTCTTCCTTTTTTTATTGCTCCAATCGTGTACTTTGTTTCTTTTAATCTCGGTAGGAGTTTTTCAACATCTTCGAGTTTTGATAAAACCGGGTCACTTCCGTCAATCTTAGATAATTTTGCACAAAAAGACTCGGATCTATCTAAAGGTTTGAATTCAGCATCTATAGACCAATATTCCTGTGGAATAAATGCTTCAACTTCGCGTTCTCGTTCCACCACTAAACGCAGCGCAACAGATTGAACCCGTCCAGCTGAAAGACGGCCACGCACCTTTTCCCATAGAAGAGGTGTCAAATTATATCCAACCAAACGATCCAGTATTCGCCGCGCTTGTTGTGCATCAACAAGATCAGAATCAATATTTCGTGTATTTGAAAAAGCCGCTTCAATTGCTGGTTTAGTAATCTCGTGAAAAACAACCCGTTTTACACGCTCCTCATCAAGCTCTGCAGCTTCCATCAAATGCCAAGCAATTGCTTCACCTTCCCTGTCCGGGTCAGTGGCAAGGAAAACCTCTTCAGCTTTTATTGCTTCTGCTTTTAGTTCTTTTACAATTACGCGTTTCTCGTTAGGGATCCTATATTTTGGTTGGAAATTATTTTCCACATCAACTGACAATTGTGAACGAAGAAGGTCCCGTACATGCCCTACGGACGCGCGAACGGTATACCCTTTCCCCAAAAAGTTTCCAACCGTTCTGGCTTTTGCTGGTGATTCTACGATCACCAGCTTGCCTTTTCTCTTGATCTCCTTTTTCACACGCGGTGGAGCAACCATTCCTTCATGCATCTCGGTACGACCCATCCTATAAAGTTTTGTATCACAAACCTTACATGTACCTGTGGTTACTGGTGTTGATCGAGAATTAAATCCCGCTTGTGGATTTTGCATTTCCCGTTTTTCTTTACATTTAACACAATAAGCTTCCAAAACAACTCCTAAAGATAATTATCTAACCCTTTTTTCTTTATTTCCTTAATAACCTGGCGAATCTTTTGTGTTTCGCCTCTTCTACATATCAATAAAGTATTTTTATGATCTATTACCACTAAATCCTTCACTCCCACAACCGCTACCAACTTCTCTCCATCAGTTGATTGGATGAGAATATCTGTAGAATCCACATTTACCACATGGCGAGCCAACTGGATATTTCCGTTCTGATCCGCTTCTAAAATCTCAAAAAGTGAATCCCAACTTCCCACATCTTTCCAATCCAAACCCTGCGCGGGCAGTACAACCACATCTGAAGCGCCCTCCATAATACCATAATCAATTGTCTGTGGTTGAATTGTTTCCCAAATATCAACAATTTCATCAATCTGATAGTTGTCCTTAATGCGATTCTGGATTTGCGTAAATTTTTTATGTAATTCAGGCATTTGTTTACTAAACTCACCTATAATTGAATCAACAGACCAAATGAACATCCCAGAATTCCAATAATAAGAACCTGCATTAATATATTCTTTCGCCGTATCTAAGTCGGGTTTTTCTTTAAACTGTCTTACTTTATAACCATCTAATTCACTGATTTTTTCTCCAGCCTCAATATATCCATACCCAGTGGCCGGAAATGTCGGTTCAATGCCCAATGTGACCAGAAGCCCTCTCCTTGCTGCAATCTTTGCTTGTACTAATAAATCTTGAAAATATGGCACATTTTCAATTACATGGTCTGCCGTTAAAACTGCCATTACAGCATATGGGTCAATTTTCTGTAAATAAGCCGCAGCCATCCCAACAACAGACGCCGTCCCCTTCGGCATCGGTTCAATTAAATAATTATGTAATGGTAATTCTGGCGCTTCTTCTCTGAGCTTAGCAAGCTGATCTTCAACAGTGACTATAAAAATATGATCAGGATTAAATAAACCACTTAATCGATCTAAAGCTATGCGAAAGAGCGACTTATCCTTAATAATCTTTAATAATTGCTTAGGTGTATCTCTTCGAGAAAGTGGCCATAATCTTGTTCCTCCACCTCCAGCCATGATAACCGCATAAAAATGTGTGTCCATTAAACCTCATAATTTTCAGACTCATCAGAAACAGATTGATACATCATATTTCCTGCTTTTCGTACAAATCCCTTTAATTCCATCATTATCAAACTCGCAGAGACTTTATCTGTTGATAAACCTGTGATTGATTTTATATCATCAATATGAAGAGGTTCATCACGGATAGTATTCAAGAGCAGCAATTCTAAATCATTTTTTGGTAGAACATTTTGTACATATCGGAATTCTGCGAATTGTTCCATATTTAAAGCTAGAAGTAATTCGTTGAAATTTAAAAGCGGAGCTGCGCCATCGCTAATCAATCTATTGGTCCCTCGGCTCCTCGGTGCATATATTGATCCAGGAACAGCGAAAACATCTCTTGACTGTTCCACCGCAAATTTTGCTGTTATTAACGCTCCGCTCTTTTCGTCGGCCTCCACAACCACAACCGCCTTTGAAAGACCAGAAATTATTCGGTTGCGCGGTGGAAAATTAACCGCCTCAGGCTGAGTTCCCGGATAAAATTCGCTTACCAGCACACCATTGTTTCTTATTTTCTCTGATAGGTCTCTGTTTTCAGGAGGGTAGATCACATCTAATCCACTCCCGAAAACCGCAATAGTCCTTCCCCCTGCGTCTAATGCAGATTGATGAGCTATTGTGTCAATTCCACGCGCCATACCACTTACTACAGTTATCCCATTTGATGCTAAAAACCGAGAGAGCTCAATTGCTACTTGTTTGCCATACGATGTCTTTCTGCGAGTGCCAACGACAGCAACAGAACAACAATCTTCATTAGTAAATGATCCTTTGATATACAGCACAGGGGGAGGATGTTTTATGGATTGAAGTAATCGTGGATAATTGTCTTGGTCAAATGTGACTACTGATATATCTAATTGCTGAATCAAATCCCATTCTTTTTCAAGATCAATTTCACAGCGCATTTTCACAAATTCATTTACGACTTTTTCTGGCAATCCTGCTTTCCGCAATGATGTCGAATCTGATTTCCATGCTTCGTTAAGATCACCAAAATAATCCAGTAGTTTTTTTGTCCTTACTGATCCGATTCCACGAATCTGATCAAATCCGATCCAATATCGTCGATCGTCCATCAACGCCACTCTTGGAGCTTCACAATCATTTTGTTGTTCTTGACATCCACATTTTTCACAACAGATTTTATTGCAGGTATCAAGATTTCCTTCGCATCCTTGTTTTCAGATTTGATAATATATACATCGTTTGCACCAGTGCAAATAATTTCCACGAGAAAACCAATCTCATGATCTTCAGTTGAAAAAACCCGCATACCCAAAAGATCGTGATGATAATATTCGTTGTCTGTTAGGGCAGGTAAATCCTTATCGCGAATATACACTATCTGGTTGCGAAAAGAGCACACAGAGTCCACCGAATAATTTCCTTCAAAGGATATTAAATATTTTTTACCCATACTTTTTATAGTATTAATTTTGGATGGAATATAGTTTTCACCAATATACACTTGTTTTCCTTCGGTTAGTCGTTCAGGAAAATCCGTAAGCAATCCCGCCGACACTTCACCATTAAGGCCATGCGGCTTATAAATTTTTGCAACTGCTAAAAAAACAGGCTTACCGTTATTTAGCAAGCCTGATTGATTCTGTCCTTCATTATTTTTATTTTGCATATAATTAAGGTTCTACAATATCCAGAATAGCGCGTTTCCCTTCGCGCGCAGCTGCAACACGTAAAAGAACGCGAATTGAATTGGCTACCCGTCCACCTTTCCCGATAACACGGCCCATGTCTTCCTTCGCTACCTTTAATTCAATTCGATAACGGCCGCCTTCCTCAATTTCAGATACTGATACTTGCGATGGATCATCCACCAATTGCTTTGCGATAGATTCGATTAAATCTTTCACGTGGACTCCTTTATTGTTTTAACTTCTTATTCAGCTTTAGGCTCTGCCTCAGTTTTAGGTTCTACTTTAGTTTTAGGTTCTACTTTAGCTTTAGGTTCTGCCTTAGCTTTAGGTTCTGCTTCAGCTTTAGGTTCTGTTTTAGCTTTAGGTTCTGTTTTAACTTTAGGTTCTGCTTTAGCTTTAGATTCTGCTTTAGCTTTAGGTTCTGCTTTAGCTTTAGGTTCTGCCTTAGCTTTAGGTTCTGCTTCAGCTTTAGGTTCTGCTTCAGCTTTAGGTTCTGTTTTAACTATGGGCTCTTTTTTTACTGTAGATCTTTCAATACGGGTTTTTGGGTCAACAATCCGTGATTCATAGTAAGCTTTTGCTTCTTCTAATATTGTTTCGATCTGTTCGCCATCTTTTAATCTTTTATACCGATCTAATAATCCGACAGCATTAAATATTTGCGTTACAGATTCACTTGGCTGCGCACCATTCTTGAGCCAATGAAAAACACGGTCTTCATTAACTTGAATTGTAAACGGATCGGTTCGGGGATTATACGATCCTAAATTTTCCAAGAACTTACCGTCCCGTGGACTTTCTTTCTCGGCAGCAACAATGCGATAGCTCGGCTGATTTCTAAAACCCGTTCTTCTTAAACGAATACGTACCATGAACGTTTCTCCTAATTATTTCATATTATTTATATTTCAATTACTTTGATCTCAGAAATATAAGGGGCGTGAAAGGATCCGCTATTTCCGTAAACCACATTAATTGCTTGAATTTGGAAGTATTATACATTTATGTTATAAGAAATCCAAATTCTCAAAACTAAAAGCAAATTTTATTAGAAATGCAAGATGCCGTCAAGGTGTATAAAACAGGGCTTTATGTAACAAATCAAGAAAGAATATTTATTTAATGATTTTCATTAATGACTCTATAATTTAGTTTGATAAAATATCTGTAATGGGAAAGGAAATTTCGCAATTATGAAAATATTTTCGAGCGTTGGCATCCAGTCACCTGAGATACTGATACCTAATAACCAAATAGATTTTAATAAATGGGCAGTAGTAGCATGCGACCAATTCACATCTCAGCCAGAATATTGGAAGATTGTAGAAAAAACAATCGGACAATCGCCATCCACATACCATTTAATTCTTCCCGAAGCATATTTAGGCACTATAAAAGAGCAAAATCATTCTTCGAAAATCAACTCACTCATGGAAAATTACCTCAAAATGAATTATTTCCAAATGATTGATGGCATGATCTATATCGAACGATATTTTGATCACTCATTTAGAAAGGGACTCATCGCCGCCCTTGATCTTGAACAATATGATTTCACCGATGGTGCTGGTTCACTGATTAGAGCCACAGAAGGCACAATTATTGATCGTTTACCACCCCGAATAAAAATTCGCCAGAATGCTCTGCTTGAAATTCCGCATATTCTAGTCTTGATCGATGACCCGGAAATGACTGTCATTGAGCCAATTGCAAAATCTTTAAACAACACAAAACTTATATATGATTTTGACCTCATGCAAAACAGTGGTCATCTGAAAGGTTACCATATCGCTTCTCCTAATCTAGAAGAAAAGATCATCCAAGCTCTAAACAAATTGATATCAGCTGAAAACCAATCATACAAATATGATGTTGAGAAAAACGCACCCCCATTACTTTTTGCTGTAGGTGACGGAAATCATTCATTGGCAACAGCAAAATCAGTTTGGGATAAGATAAAACATGAAGTTCCAGAAAATCACCCGGCTCGTTATGCGCTCGTAGAGATCGTCAACGTCCACGACGAGGGTATAGTATTTGAACCAATTCACCGCTTATTGAAAGGTATAAAGAAAGACTGGTTTCTGTCGTTAAAAAACAATTTCAACGACAGATTAGATGTTCAGAAAATTTCTGATTTCGATACATTAGCTTCTGCAGTCTCCAACAACCACACCAAAAACCAAGTATTTGGCGCTTTTGATAAATCTAACTTCTGGTTAATATATATAAAGGAACCGAAACATTCGTTAACAGTAGGAAGCATACAGAATTGCATCGATAACCTCATTCAAAATGATCAGATCAATGAAGTAGATTATATTCATGGAGACGACACAATTTTTGACCTGGGTACAAAATCGGGAAATGCAGGAATATATTTGCCGGCTATGCGAAAAGACTCCTTATTTCGTTCTGTGATTAAAGACGGTTCACTTCCCAGAAAAACTTTTTCAATGGGAGAAGCACACCAAAAACGGTTTTATTTGGAGTGTAGAAAGATAAAGTAGCAAACCTTCGATGAAAAAAAGAATTTGCTTTCTAATTGCATGTGTACTTTTCTCGTCAGGATGTGCACCCAAGGGATTAGAACCCCCAACATCAAATTCAGATTTAGAGTTGCCGACTTTCACTATACAACCAATTTTCACTAGTGAACCAGCTGATACATCCGCCCCTTCTACTGAAACCCCTTACCTGCAAACACAGATTTGCTCACCTCTAATGGGAGAATCTCTCAGTGAACTACCTGAGATTATTACCCAATTATTC
>Ga0255374_10041_pt1 | contig 15986 bp, 16 predicted proteins | sample ANMaggSeSYBR01H4_FD_182088 | JGI IMG/M metagenome (GOLD analysis project Ga0255374, IMG submission 182088) | Sediment cell enrichment communities from methane seep in Santa Monica Basin, California, United Staets - ANME aggregate JGI... | ecosystem: Environmental > Aquatic > Marine > Cold seeps >... | reverse complement strand
TCATATGCTCGATCGAACAATGCTTTTGCTACAGATTGGTCATCTACACACTCAAATAAATAAAAAGATGCGTGCTTTTTGCCATGATATTGATTGTATTTTTTATTTTCTAAGCAAGCAATTCTTCCGACCATCTCGCCATTATCTCGCGCAGTGAAAAAATCAACCTCGGAATGCTCATAAAATGGGTGTTTATTCTCGTTTAACATAAGTTTAATATCTGAAATTATCGGAGGTACCCACTCCTTCACATCTTCATATATTTTAAAAGGAAACATAACAAATTCATTAACTTCTTTTTTAGACCGTGTATCAACTTGCTTTATAGTAATCATGTTTTTTGCAAACCTTTCCTTATTATAATAACCTCAGTATACATTTAAAAATATATTTATCTGTTTGATGTTACTATTAACACACATCTTATCAAACAGTATCGGATATTTTGTGGAGTACTTGATGAATAAAGTTCTAATTAAAGAAATTTTAGAACAGCCTGATGTAATCGAAAACCTTATTAATAATGAAGCGAAACACGTAAATAAAATCTGTGCTAATCTCAAAGGGAAATTTGATTATATATTAATAGCTGCAAGAGGAACTTCCGATAATGCAGCCCGGTATGCTCAATACTTATTAGGTTCACGCAACAATATCCAAGTCGCTTTAGCTACTCCCTCTCTATTTACGATTTATAAAACTCCGCCATCCTTAGAGCATGCGCTTGTTATAGGGATTTCACAATCTGGACAATCACCTGATATTATTTCCGTCCTTGAAACTGCCCAGAATCAGGGACGTCCAACAATGTGTATTACTAATGATGACTCATCTCCTTTGGCAAATGTTTCTGATTTTATTATTCACTTGAATGCTGGTGATGAGAAAGCGATCGCTGCAACAAAGACATATACATCCTCATTATCTGCCCTTGCTTTACTGTCGTGTTTTCTAAGTGAGGATAAATCAAGATTGGAAGACCTTAAAAAAACCCCCGGTAAAATCGCAGAAACACTAAAATATTCGGTCGATAGAATTGATCAGATATGCCGCTATCGATATATGGAGCATTGTGTAATTATCGGAAGGGGATTTAATTACTCTACCGCATATGAGATATCATTAAAAATCAAGGAGTTAACCCGTGTGATATCAGTACCTTACTCTTCTGCAGATTTTAACCATGGCCCTATCGCTGCAGTAAACCAGGGTTTTCCCATTTTCGTTGTTGCCCCTACTGGAAAAATGTTTAACCATATTATTGATTTCACAAGCAAACTAATTGATTTAGGAGCAGAACTTATTATAATCACTGATAATCATAAAATTATTAAGCGCGGCAATGTAATCTTTAAACTTCCCGATGGAATCCCGGAATGGTTATCGCCAATCACATCAATCATTCCAGGACAATTATTTGCCCGTCAATTAGCCATTGAAAAAGGGTATGATATTGATGAACCTGAAGGATTATTAAAAGTAACTAAAACATATTAAAATAATATATATATAAATCTTGGAGTAATCTTGGAAAAAATTTATAATTGAAGGCGGACATCCATTATCTGGGGAAGTTATCCCGTCAGGCAATAAGAACGCAGCTCTTCCAATTCTAGCAGCCTGTATTTTAACTGACGAAAAAATTACCCTTAGGAATTTACCAGACATCAAAGATGTCAGAACAATGCGTGCATTGTTAGAAAGTTTAGGAGTCTCGATTCACTGCATAGATCCACATACATGGGAAATACAGGCAAAAGAACTTAAACCTGCCAACCTTGACCCTAACCTATGCAAAGAAATTCGTGCATCTATTCTACTCGCTGGGCCAATGTTGGCACGTGAAGGGAGTATAAAACTGCCCCCTCCTGGCGGTGATGTAATCGGGCGTAGAAGGGTAGACACTCACATTCTTTCTTTGAGCTCATTAGGTGCTCAAGTGGAATACAATCGCTATTTTTCATTTCATGTTGATAAATTACTAGGAGCAAACATCCTTTTAGATGAAGCTAGCGTAACAGCAACAGAAAACACAATTATGGCTGCGGTTGTAGCAAAAGGAACAACCATAATTCGTAATGCAGCTTCTGAACCACATGTTCAGGATCTCTGTAATTTCTTAAATTCTTTAGGAGCAAAAATAACTAATATCGGCTCAAACACACTTAATATAAGCGGAGTTGACAAATTGCATGGCGGAGATTTCAAAATTGGTTCAGATTACCTTGAGGTCGTGAGTTTTGTCGGAGCCGCTGTTGTTTCCAAAGGATCAATCACGATCAAGAACGCAGGTAATACTAACTTGGATATGATACGCCAGGTATTTCACAGACTAGGCGTAGATTGGGAAATAAGAGGGGAAGACGATATTTTTGTCCCACGAGATCAGCGTTTGATCATTGAGCCAGATCTTGGTAACGCAATTCCAGAAATCAGCGTGATGCCATGGCCCGCATTCCCCACTGATTTGATGAGCATTGCAATTGTTGTCGCAACACAATCAAAAGGAACCGTTCTTTTTCATGACTGGATGTATCCAAGCCGAATGTTCTTCACGGATAAACTCGTCGGTATGGGCGCTCAGATTGTATTATGTGATCCACATAGATGTATTATTCAGGGACCGAATCATTTATATGGCGAAAAGATGGAAGGGCCTGATATACGTGCTGGAATGGCACTTCTTCTGGCAACTTTATCAGCCGATGGCATTTCTTCAATTCGCAATGTTGGGCAAATAGATCGTGGGTATGAGCGCATAGACGAGAAGCTTTCACTCCTTGGCGCAAATATTCAAAGAGTTTAAATATAAAAGGCGTTAGACAAACAAACCTAACGCCTTGATTATTAAATTATTCTACTTTTTGCTCACTGGCTGTTTCTAGAAATTGCTCCAACGAATCACGTAAAATTCCTTCAGGCACAGCACCAACTTGTCGATGCAAAATCTTTCCACCAGAAATAAATAACATTGTAGGAATACCTTGTACTCCATACCTTCCTGCCCATTCCTGATTCTCGTCTGTGTTCACTTTTGCAACAACCAACTTTCCATCAAAATCTTTTGCAATATTATCCAGAATTGGCCCAACCATTTTGCATGGACCGCACCATGGAGCCCAAAAATCCACTATTACAGGAACTTCTGATTTCAAAACTGTTTTTTCAAATGTTTCATCACTTACATGAATAGGTTCATTCATTCTCTTCTCCTCAAAATGCTTTAATAATTGCTTACTCATTGCAAATATTCTATCGTGTAAATCTTGTAAACTATAAATATTAATAAATCTTTTATTTTCAGATATTAATGATGCTCATGCAAGCGAAGTCATTTTTCGCGTTGGTAATCTACAAATCTATATCCAACCCCCCGCTCAGTTAAAATATATTTCGGTTGCGTGGGATCTTTTTCAAGCTTCTGGCGAAGATAATTGATATATAAACGCACATAATGCGGCTCATCCCGATATTCATAACCCCAAACCCTTGAGAGTATCTGATCATATGTTAGAACCCATCCAGCATTTTGAACAAGATGATAGAGAAGTCGGTATTCAGTTGGCCGCAGTTTAACTAATTCTCCTTCAACCCATATTTCCCGGCGATTAAAATCGATCTTCAAACGATCATCAACATCAATCACTTCTTCTTCACCACTCCCCTCTGATTCGACTCGTCGTAATACTGCCTTGACCCTGCTGACCAATTCACGAGGGCTGAATGGTTTTGTGACATAATCATCTGCCCCCAGTTCCAATCCTTTAACTCGGTCATCTTCTTCACCTTTTGCAGTCAACATAATGATCGGAATATTACTAATTTCCCTAACCATTTTTAAAACCTCAAATCCATCAAGGTCTGGAAGCATTACATCCAGCAGAATCAAATCAGGCATACCTGTTCTCATTTTATCTAATGCCTCATGCCCCTTGACGGCTTCAATGACCTTAAATCCGTCATGCTCAAGATTTAATCGAATGAATCTAAGCATTCGTTCTTCATCATCAACAACCAAAATTGTCTTATTTGTTATAGACGCCATGTTTTTTCTCCAAAATAATATACTTAGTATTATATGATTGCCTGATGGTTTTTTCAACAATTATTTTTCTATAATGATTATTTATTCATATTAAATCAGTAATGTATTGACATATATCACTTTTAGTATTTCCGATATAATACGATTAATATTAACTATTTGTTTCACCTTTTATTATGAATATTGGATTTCAACTTTTTCAACTTCAAAGGATAGACACAGATTTAGATATCGTCCAACGAAGAATTAATGAGATTGACAATCTCATAAAAAACGACACAAAAGTTATCAACGCACAAAACAATCTCGACAAAGCAGAAATACTGCTTTTATCAAATAACAATGAATTTGATGCTATCAGCAACGATATTCAAACAAAAAAAATAAAGATTTCCCAAAGTGAATCAAGCCTATACAATGGTTCGGTTACAAACCCGAAAGAACTTCAAGATCTTCAAATGGAAATATCCTCAATAAAGAAATCTATTGAAAAATTAGAGGGGATTTTGCTTGAAGTGATGATACATGTAGATCAATCCGAAAAACACCTTGAAATTCAAAAGGAACGATTAATAAACGCTAAATCAAAATTTGCCACCCTTGTATCACTACTCCATGGAGAGAAAAACACTTTGCTTGAAAGTATCAAGGGTTTAAATTCTAAAAAAATAATAATGATTGCTCAAATTAGAGAAGAGAATCTAAATCAGTATGAAACACTAAGAAATTTAAAAAATGGTCTGGCAGTTACTAAAATACAGGAAAACGCATGCGGTGCCTGCGGATCCAGCCTTACTGCAAGCCAAAGGCAAGAAGCAAGATCGGCAACCAATCTTTTTATTTGCCCAAGTTGCCGCCGTATTGTTTACGGATCCTCATGATTAAATAGGCAATTTTTCGATAAACTCTTTTTTCCCAATATTTGAAATTTCTAATACCTTAATACGTGAAGTTTTCCCTTTAATAATCGCAATATTGCTTTTGGGAATATCAAGTTCTTTGCTTAAGTATTTTATTAAATATTCATTAGCTTTTCCATCGACAGGTTTTGCCTTGATTTTTATTTTTAATAAGTCTTTTTCAATATATCCGCAGATTTTATCTTGACGTGCATTCGGCATAATTTTGACTTGTAATTTAATCATCATGGAAAATTTATTTTCATAAAACCGTAATTATTGCTGCAAACCGCCCTGTTTGCCCTTTTTCTGCACGATGTGAATACCAATCATTCATATTGCAAGCGGTGCAAATATTTGAATTTTGAATCCTTTTCACTCCATTATTTTCTAAAATAATATGATTTGCACATTGCAAATCCATGTGTAATTTTCCTTCTTTTCTTATCAATATTTGTTGGGTTTTCTCAAAAGAACGCTCCACTTCTTCAGCAACTTCTTCTCCTATTTCATAGTGATCAACGCAAATCGAAGGGCCAATGCATGCAATGATATTTTCTGGTTGGCAAGCATATTTTTCTTGCATTGATATAATAGTTTCGCCAACTATCTTATTTACAGTACCTTGCCAACCAGCATGTGTAATTGAAGCGACATTGTTTATAGGATCATACATCATAATTGGAACACAATCCGCAAACAGCATCATTATCGTAACACCGGGATTATTAGTGATTATTGCATCTGCTTTTTTATGCGGTTGATGTGGTTTTCTTGGATTCTCAGCAAAAACCACTTTATTACTATGTACCTGCCAAACATCATAAATACTGTCTTCCTTAAGTGACAAACAATTAGTGATTCTTTTTCTATTCTCTATTACTGATTTTTTTGTATCACCAACAGACGTCGCCATATTTAAGCTTGCCCATGGTGCAGGACTGACCCCGCCATATCTCATAAAAACACCATGCACGAGCTTGTAATCATCAAGGGTCGAAAAAGTATAATATGATATTTTTTTATTAGAACGTATTGCCAACTGATACCTCTTAATACATCACTCTTTTAATAATTCCAGCAGTTTCATCTTCGAATGTTTCTTCAATAGCTGGGTATAAGTACCAACCTGTAAAAAACCCAAACAGTACACCTGTGATTGTCCTTATCAATGGAGTGCTCTCATGTGAAGAAACCTTTAAAATATCAATGTTAGATGAAGAAATTAATTGCCAAAATCCATCAATTCCAATTGGAATTATAGCGAATATAAACCAAAGCCAAAATGGGAGTTTTATTATTTTCTTATGTGAAAATTGAAATATTAAAGCAATAACAATCATCGATCCATAAATTGCAACATCACGCTGGCAAATTGCAACTTTATAGCCAGCAGTTTCATTTCCAATGATCTCCCTGGATTCTTGAATATTTTCAGAAAAAACCCCGAAAACATCATGCAGAGTTCTTAATCTACTATCTGCATCAACGTAGGCTGGATAAAAATATTGCTCGCCAAACAAAAACCACGACCTATGTGCAAATTGATGGCAGAAATTGCTATAAATTACATAAATGATTTTTCCCAGACTGGAAAATTTATATTTTATCAACACAGGTGCTAAGAACGCGAAAAGCAAATAACAAAATAGTATTATGATGATAAGAATCATGTAATTTTTACGGAACCAAGAAAAGAAATTCAACGACTGTTCGGAATGATTCTTCATATAAACCTAATACAATGGTTCTACAACTTCAATTTTTGTCCCCTCAAATGTTTTATTAGTTACATCACCAATGTTATAGGGGACTTGAGGTGTGGTCCAGCGAAAGATCCATTTTGCATCCTCCGGTAAAGTGTTTACACATCCATGTGATTTTGGTGTTCCGAAATCATTATGCCAAAAGGTTGCATGGATAGCAATCCCCTCCCCTACGAACAAAGATGTCCAAGGAATTGCCATAGTGTCCCACCCGGCTCCCGTTCCGCCACCGCTCATATGCAGGGAAACCAATTTTCGCCATATCCGATAATTCATGCTGGGAGGTGTGGCCCATGTATCAACGGGATTACCATATTCATCCAACTTTCTTCCTGTTGACACCTGGCAGAAATAAACCTCATTATCCCCTTCATAACACGATAATGACTGATGATTTACATCAATTCTTATTTTCTTATTTTCAGTTTCTGGATTAATTGGCGCAATTTCATCTTCCGTAACTATCTTAAAAGCCGCTGCATCTGCCCAAAAGATATCACCATACGAACCATATCTCTCATTGACCCTATATAATATTCGACCATCCGAAGCCGTTTGAACCTCATCGACCCAAATTACTTGGCTAAAATACAATCTCCAAAGATTTTTTGGAGCCTCAATTAACCATGGTGCTCTAGCTGGAGGATTAGCTAATTCTAAATTTACATAAGGAACAGTTACTTCCACCCACATTCCACTCTCATCGCCATAGACAGGTAATTCACTGATTGGTTGATTAGGACTGTTCGCAACTCTTTGTAAACTAGGACAATATACATACCCTTCAGGCGTCTCCACCCATTTTTTGCTTGCTCTTCCAACTGGAGATTCCCCTATTACCTCTCGCAGCCAAACTACACACTCGTCCTCAATGAGATATCGAACTACAGAACCATCAACTGTTGGTTTACTCCTAATAGGTAATGCGCTTGGTAGATACACTGTGTTTCTTCCCAAGACTTCCCCTTCTGGCCATTGATCCAATCCAATTATCTTAAGTTTGATAGACGGCACCAAAACTATTCCCCCTATACTCATAAGAGTTTTTTCTAAAAATCGCCTGCGGTTAATTAGAGTATTATTATCTAGCATATTTTCTTATCACCTTGTTTTCTGATTTTTGTTAATCGAGAATGGATATAATTTTATCTTTCAGATCGCTTCCATAGATTAACATTTTATAAAAAGATTCAAGTTCAGTTCTCAACAGAATATCATTCGCGTGGTATGGAAACTGATCCCTCACCAACATATAAATTTCCCGAGTTCCAAAACCCATTTTTCCAGAAGAATTTATTTTTTTTCGTAGATCTATACCCCGGGAAGCAGTATATAACTCGATTGCAAGGATCTTTGTGGTATTCCTGATAATATTCCAAAGATTTATGGCTGCATTAAACGCATTCGCATTATGATCTTCCTGATTTGCAGATGTAGGTAGTGATTTTATTGAGTCTGGTGTTGCCAGAGTTTGATTTTCTAATACTAATGCCGCTGCAGTATATTGTAAAATCATCACACCCGAGTTAAGCCCTTCTCCTTCTGCTGGGTCAACCAACATTGCTGGGAGGCCATTGCTTAGATTCTTATCTAATAATCTAAAGGTACGTCTTTCCGATATTGCTCCTAATTCTGTCATTGATATGCTCAAATAATCTGCAGCTAAACCTATAGGTTCACCATGAAAGTTACCCCCCGAAATTACTTTATTGCTGTCAAAAATCAATGGGTTATCAGTCGCCGCGTTTATCTCATTTGTGATAATTTCACTGACGAATTTTCCGGTTTCCCTTATAGCACCATGAACTTGCGGAGAACATCTGATCGAATAAGCATCTTGAACCTGATCTAAGCTGTCAATAAAGGAGCTTCCCTTGATAATTTTTCGAATACCAGCTGCAGCTTCTATTTGCCCTTGAATATTTCTAGCTTTCTGAATACCATCGTGAAATGCATCAGATCTTCCACACATTGCTTCCATACTTAACGCCACTGCTGCATCAGCAATTTTAAATAATGCTTGCGCATCTGAAATACAGAGAGCTGCTATGGCAGCTGAAAAAGTAGCCCCATTTATTAACCCCAATCCATCTTTGTGCGTGAATTCAATTCTTTCTATTCCTGCCATTTGCATTGCTTTTTTGCCAGAGAACAATTTTTCCTTATAAATCGCTTTGCCAGAATCCTTTTCGGCATCTAATTCATCCCGCAATAACACTAATCCAAGCTGTGCAAGTAAGCAAAGATCCCCAGAAGAACCCAGAGACCCTTTTGAAGGTACTTGAGGAATTACACCTTTATTAAGCATTTCTAAAAGCGTGGAAACAATTTCTAATTTGACTCCTGAGAGACCTTTTGCAAGCGCATTGATGCGGATTGCCATTGCAGCCCTTACTATTTCACCAGGCAAGGGTTCGCCAGTTCCTACTGCATGGCTAAAAATCAAATTGCGGTTTAATTTCTTACTTTCCTTTATGGAAATTTTCTTATCGGCGAATATCCCATATCCGGTATTAATTCCATATAATGGTTTTGTGGTTTCAACAAGATGCAGTAGTTTTTCATGAGAATTTTGAATTTGTTCTAAAGCTGACCTACTGAGCTGAATTTCAATATTTAATCGAGCAATTTTATCCAAATCTTGTATGGTAAGGTCGTTCCCTGTTAATTCGATCATAAGTACTCACCTTTTGTTTATTGCTTGTGTTGTCTATCTAAATCACGTTGCATATCTTTTTTAGCGATTTCTCTGCGCTTATCGTATAATTTCTTGCCTTTGGCGAGTGAAATATTAATCTTGGCCAAACCATCTCTTAGATAGATTTTTGTGGGGATTATTGTTAATCCTTTTTGTTTAACCCCCTGCCAAATTTTCCTTATTTCTTTTTTATTTAGAAGCAATTTTCTCTTTCGCTTTGGGTCGTGATTTTGCCTGCTTGCTGGATTATACGTCGCTATATGGGCATTGATTAACCATGCTTCTCTACCATCCGTTTGTACATAAGCCTCTGCAATACTTATCTGTCGCGCTCGAATAGATTTAATTTCACTTCCCTTCAGTACAATACCTGCCTCAAAATTATCAAGCAGGAAATATTCGAATTTTGCTTTCCTATTTCTCGCGATTATTTTTTCACTCATATAGTAATTTTAACATCCCTGAGTAAACATTTAACCTCAATTTATGGATCAATTTATTCTTCAAAACACATAATTATTTCTGATAATATTTATAGAACGATATATCAGATAAAAATAATTTTTGGTGCAAACATGAAAATGAAAAAAATCACACTTGCCTTAGGTGGCGGAGGAACGAAAGGATTTGCTCATATAGGTGTAATTAAACAACTGGAGAAGTATGGTTACCAACCATCAGCTATTGCAGGTACAAGCGTAGGAGGTATTGTAGGCTCTCTATATGCAGTTGGTTATTCAGTAGCTGATATTGAATCATTTGCACGTTCTTTAAATTACGCAAAACTCTTTTCTCGAAACATTGATGGTGCTCCTTCCTTGTTAGGGCTCGGTGGGTTGTATGTATTGCTGGAAAAACATTTAAAAAATAAGACATTTAATGATCTTTTAATCCCGTTTGCTGTAACAGCAGTTGACAGCAATAGCGGATCGGAATATATTATTAATTCAGGCAAAATTATAGATGCAGTCAAAGCTACAACCGCTATACCCGGCATATTCCCTGCCTTCATTCATAACGATAAAAACCTTGTTGATGGTGCTGTTCTTAACCCAATCCCTGTTAACATAGCTCGTTGGTTAAAAGATGACGTACCGGTGTTAGCGATCAGTCTATCTGCCCCTCCAGATAAATGGTCTTCATTACCTAAGTATGAGTTCCCTTCATTTGTACCTGTACCGCAATTTATGATTCACCAATTCAACCAAATGCGGTTAGGGAAAGCATTAGAATCTTTCACACAATCACTTGAGTTAATGATGAATATGATAGCATGGTTAAGAATACAAGAGGATAAACCAGATGTATTAATTAATCCATCTGTTTATAAATACACCATGATTGATGATGTTGATGTCAATGAAATGATTCAATTGGGGGAAAATTCAATAAAAGATAAAATTACTGAAATCTCTGATGCATATTCGATTTCAAGAAAAGTAAGCCGTTGGATTCGAGCTAGCAAGACTCCAGGACTGTTATTGGAAGCACCTATTTCTACCGCGAACGAATGAAAGAAAATAATGCCAGCAGCCCACCAAGCCCACCCAAAATAATTATCACAAGTCCCATCGGGACACCCCTTAGGAATGATGCTCCATACGTATCTGTATAAGTCGGTATAACAAGCGGATCTCCCGGGGTAAACGTTGGCAGTCGTGTCGGGTTTGGTGTTGTAATAAATTGCGCTGCTAAAGTAGGATTGATAGTTTGGGTTATTTCAGGTGTTGGCGTTGAGGGTGGTTCAATGATCGGCAACTCGCCAGGTGATAGATATACAAACGGGGCATACACCCATGCATAGTTACCTGGATCACCCGGATAATCAATCATCACCCAATCCCCCCCGGCTGATCTTCCAGATACTGAAACAACTTGCCTTGGTAAAAGCACACCAACTAAGTCAAAAAATACTCCTGGACCAGATCTGATATTAACTGGGTCTACTTGATCTATACGCACAGACGCAGTAACTCCTTTAGGGGTTCCTGTAACAGTGGGGATTGCAACAGTAGGCTGTTGTGCGATTACTCCTACAGCACCTACAGGTTCAACTGCAATAAAGAATACAATTAGTGATATAAATGCAAATAAAATTAGTGTGGTGGTTTTTTTTATCATTTCTGGTTTATGATTAAAGGATTATAACGCAAAGAAAATGGAACGAAAAATATTTCACGGCAATTTTACTCCTAATGATTTAGCATCAATTCTTGTAATTCACTTTAATCATGGAAACCTCGAAGTCCAAAAAATCGGCTCTGAAGATACAGTTGCAGTGCAAATACGATCTAAAAGCTATGCACAATCTGGCGGGCAAACTGCAATCGGAGTTACTTTACAACAATTTGATGATGGGGTTATTGTTTCAATTGGAGAACAACAGTGGTTAGGGATCGTTGCAAGTTTAGGTTTCTCTGCATTAGCAGCTATTAAAAATCCTTTTTCCCTTTTACATCGGATTGATGATATAGCTCAGGATTTTGAAAATTTGCAGCTTACTGATGATATCTGGCGTGTTTTAAGCTCAAACGCAAAAACTATTGGTAGTGGTTATCAATTATCTGAGCGATTAAGGAGGATCGTTTGCGAGTATTGCCATACAGCTAATCCTGTCGGCGCACCGAGCTGCACAGCTTGTGGCGCTCCTCTCGGTAATTCGCAACCAAGAACCTGCAATAATTGCGGCTATGTATTGGCACAAAGCGATCGAAAATGCCCTAATTGTAAAAGGCCTATCTGACTTTTCTCATGATGGTTCTCTCCAAACGCGCCCATCTTTTTCAATAAATTCTCGAGCTTCATCAGGCCCCCAGGTTCCAGCATGATATTGAGGTAATTTCAGTGTTTGTTTTTCTTCCCATGCTTTAATAATCCCTGATACATATTTCCATTGTTCTAAAACCTCATCATTTCGAGTAAACAACGTTTGGTCTCCTTGGATACAATCAAGAAGAAGTCTTTCATATGCATCAGGTGGATTTGAGCCAAATGCTTCTTGATAGTAAAAATCCATGGTAACAGGTGAAATCTCGTTTGCAGGACCAGGTTTTTTCGCACCAAATAAAAGATTAATCCCTTCATCTGGTTGAAGACGCAGGACAAGAACATTTGGCGCATCGCCTGCCATATTTTTCCAATTAAAAAAAGATAGCGGCACTTGCTTAAATTGAATGGCTATTTCAGTAGCACGTTTAGGAAGCAATTTTCCACTTCTCAGATAAAAAGGCACATTCGCCCACCTCCAATTATCAATGAAGATCTTAGCTGCCATATAGGTTTCAGTCGTTGAGTTGTTGCGTACACGCTCTTCTTTCAAATAGCCCTTTATCTTTAAATTTCCCTGTGTTTTTCCTGCATATTGTCCTCTAACTGTGTTTCGCAGAATATCCTCACTACTTAAATGTCTCAACGACCTTAATACTTTCATTTTTTCATCTCTTACTGAAAAGGCATTAAAGGCATACGGTGGTTCCATAGATGTTAACGTTAATAATTGCAGCATGTGATTTGCAAACATATCACGAATAACACCAGATTTATCAAAATAACCTGCCCTTTCCCCAACTCCAACAGTTTCTGCAACTGTTATTTGAACATGATCAACATAATGCTTGTTCCATAATGGTTCAAAAATTCCATTTGCAAACCTAAAGACGAGAATATTTTGCACTGTTTCTTTGCCTAGATAATGATCAATCCGATATATTTGATGTTCCTCAAAGCAATTATGGAGTGATTCTTCTAGGTCTAATGCTGACTCAAGGTCAATCCCAAACGGTTTTTCTACAACTATGCGCACCCAGCTCTTATTCACTGAGTATTGTTTGCATGCAGATAGGTTTTCAATTATTGTTTTATAAGCGGTGGGTGGTGTGGCCAAGTAGAATAGGATTTTCTTATACCCGATCTTTTCTATCAAGTCGTTTAATTTCTGAAACCCTTCTTTTTTTTCAAAAGAAGAGTGTATATATTTTGCCCCATTAAAAAGTGGGGAGATATTTTTATTATCAACAGGTTTCACACGTGCATATTCCTTTATCCCTTCAGTAAGGGTGTCTGTCATTTTTTGATTGTCCCACGGACGTCTAGCAAACCCAATGATATCAATTGGATTTGAAATAAGTTTTTCCGAAATCAGCTGATAAATAGCTGGAATTAATTTTCGTTTAGTTAGATCACCTGTTACCCCAAAAATGATTAATGCAATTGATTCAGTTTGTTCTAATTTTTGGTTTTTATTGTTCATTATTTTTCCTATTACATATTTGATATTGGTAATTTATAATATGAAATGAAATTACAATATATGCAAATTATATATAATATATTTTATGAATAATTCCATTACTGATATTAAAGGCATTCTTGTTGGTCAATCTGAAAACAGAAAAGCATTAACAGGATGCACTGTTGTTATCTGTAAAAAAGGTGCAATTGGTGGAGTCAGCCAACGGGGTGGCGCTCCAGGCACACGCGAGACAGATCTCCTACGTCCGATGCGGTTGGTTCAAAAAGTCCATGGCATATTGTTAGCGGGTGGATCCGCATACGGATTAGATGCAGCAGGAGGGGTGATGCAGTACCTTGAGGAAAAAAGTTTCGGTTTTGAAGCAGGCCCCACAGTAGTTCCCATAGTCCCATCAGCAATTTTATTTGATCTTGCAGTGGGTGATTTTTCAGTCCGCCCTGATAAGGCCATGGGATATGATGCGTGCATAAATGCTTCCTCTGCTCCTCCTATGCAAGGCAATTATGGCGCCGGGACCGGAGCAACTGTAGGAAAAATTCTGGGTTATAAGCAATCGATGAAATCTGGAATTGGAACAGCCAGCATGCAAATTGCAAACGGTGTAATTATTGGAGCATTAGTGGCAGTTAATGCATTCGGAGACATTGTCAAGGACAATAAAATCATCGCTGGCGCCCGTACTATTAAAAAAGGTCCATTAATAATTGGGAAGGAAAAATATTTTGCAGATACTCTCGAGACCATGCAGAGCCTCGCTGGACGAAAAATCCTCTCCTATGCTGCAAAGCAGAACACGATCATTGGTGTAATTGCGACAAATGCAGCCTTAAGCAAAGAAGAAGTAAATTATTTCTCAGATATAGCTTCAAATGGAATTGCTTTATCTGTTCAGCCCGCTTTCACAATGTTTGACGGGGACACTATTTTTGGATTAGCCACCGGTCAGGTTAAATCAGACATCAATATTCTATCGGCCTTCGCACCAAAAGTATTTTCAAGAGCGATCATTAACGCTGTTATGGCTGCAAATCCAATTGTTGGTTTACCATCTCACAACTCAATAATTACCAATTAAAATGGCCTATTTTTTCCAAGTCACATAACCAGCAACACATTTAACTCGAAATCAGGAATTTGTTAATATACCTTACAACCCAAATTCACATTTTGTTAGATTCTTTAATACGATAATTCCAGTATCTTTTCTATTTCTTGTTCTGTAAGCTGGATTGGATTTCCCTTCATACTGCTAGATTTTTTCGATTTTTGGATAATTGTTGGAAAATGTTCTTTTTTAATACCAAGTTCTGATAATCGTGGAATTTCCATGTTTTTACACAATGATGACAACCAGTCAATTCCTTCATTAATCGTAGCGTTTTCCCTTCCTGTGACCCATCTAGCGATATCTTCAAATCTAGTAAGTTTTTCTGAGTCACTTCCTCGAACGGATAATGTTTCCACATTTACTAACATCACTGATGGGAGTAATGCTGCGCAAATCGCCCCATGTGGTGCACGAAATATCCCTCCAATCGGTCCGGCAAGCCCGTGAACAGCACCTAGTTTTGCATTTGCAAGCGCTAAACCTCCCATCAAACTAACCCAGGAAATGTTTTCTCTCGCTTCGCAATCATTCCCATCTTTCCATGCCCTTATCAGGTAAGATGCGGCTTTAGGTATTGCGTCTTTACAGAATATATCAACCATTGAATTTGAATATCGAGATACATACGGTTCTATTACCTGAGTAAACGCATCCATTCCTGTAACAGCGGTGATTTTCCTTGGTACTCCATGTGTTAACTCAGGATCAACAATTGCTACTTCTGGGAGCAGAAATACGTTTCGCATACTGACTTTTGCTTTCTTATCGGGGACCGAAATTACAGCATTTCTTGTTACCTCGCTCCCGGTTCCAGCAGTTGTTGGTATTGCTATGTATGGTTTTGATCGGTTCTTTAAAGGTTTACCCTTTCCAACAACCTCTAGATAATCCAATAAGGAGCCTTGGTTATTCAATAAAGCAGCTGTTGCCTTTCCTGTATCAATAACCGATCCTCCACCAAATCCTATTACGAATTCACACTCTTTTTCACGGCCTAACTTGACTGCCTGATTGACTGTTTCGATATCAGGTTCTTTTTCAACATTAAAACAATTCCATTTAACTTTAACATCTTCACAGATTGAAAAAAGAGTCTCAGGATTAGGGTATTCTTTGCCTTTTATAATTAATACTCTTTTTCCATATTGACCACTGATAATTTTGCTCAATGAAGATATTTTTCCAACCCCAAATATTATTCTATTCGCAGTCGAGAAA
>Ga0255374_10040_pt1 | contig 16173 bp, 15 predicted proteins | sample ANMaggSeSYBR01H4_FD_182088 | JGI IMG/M metagenome (GOLD analysis project Ga0255374, IMG submission 182088) | Sediment cell enrichment communities from methane seep in Santa Monica Basin, California, United Staets - ANME aggregate JGI... | ecosystem: Environmental > Aquatic > Marine > Cold seeps >... | reverse complement strand
AAGATTGAGATAAATTATTCGTTAGTGAACAAAACTAGCGTAGAGCGTTAAGAAAACAAGAATTCAGGAGTCAGTAGCCAGAAGTCAGAAGAATATAAAATAAATTAACAAAGAATGTAGTCTCATAATTTAAAATAATTCTGAATGCTGGCTTCTATTTTCTTCGCGGGATACGAAAATATTACTATATTTTACGAAAGCAGGGAAAAATAATAGAAAAAGATAAAAATATAAGTAAAAGTATATTAATTAATAATAAAGATGAGATAAGAGAACTTTTTGGACAATATGATGAAAATATCAAATTTATACACCAGCATTTTCCCATAAAAATATCAACCCAAAATGATAGCAAGTTAGTTATCTCGGGGGCAAAGAGTGAAACGGATAAAGCTGTAAAAATAATTGAAGGACTTCTCTCCATAATCAGGAAAGGGCATTCACTTACTATGACACAGGTAAAATATCATGTTGAAATGTCTGAAAATAACCATCCCGTAGATTGGAAATTATTATACAAAGATATGATTCGTGTTTTTAAAAAAGATAAAGAGATTAGACCAAAAACCTTAGGTCAACAGAAATATATTGAAGCGGTTAGAAAGAATGATATTGTCTTTGCTATCGGACCTGCCGGGACGGGAAAGACTTATTTGGCAGTAGCCATTGCCCTGTCTGCCCTAAAAAATGAAGAGGTAGATAGAATAATTTTAGTTAGACCAGCGGTAGAAGCCGGGGAAAGTTTAGGTTATTTGCCCGGAGATTTAATGGAAAAGATAGACCCATATTTTCGCCCCTTGTATGATGCAATGTATGAGATGATGCCTTCCGAAAAATTCCAAAAGTATATGGAAAGAGGGATAATAGAAATAGCCCCTTTGGCCTATATGAGGGGAAGAACCTTAAATAATTCCTTTATTATCTTAGACGACGCTCAAAATACTACTTTAGGTCAGATGAAGATGTTTTTAACCCGCTTTCCCGGCTAGATGGAATTTCTTCCCCATCTTCCACTACCGGTTTTTTATTTAAAACCCTTTTCTCTTTATCCTCACCTTTGTCCCTATAAAATTCTTCAACCTCGTCATCTATAATGATTTTATCCTTTTTTTCTATATTATCAACTTGTTTTATATTAGTCTTCTCCTCGGGCGAACCTGATTCATCCTGAATTTCCGAAAATACCGGGATGGAATCATCTTCTTCTTTCTGTATTAAGCTATAAGATCTTCTTTTCTTATTTCCTATCCGGCTTAACAAGCTTATTATAATATAGAAAATAAATATATATAAAACCAATGACATCGTTTATTCTATCCTCTTTAAATGAAATAATATTATCTTACTTATTTTCTTTCTTCTTTGAGGTGTCAGCGATACTGTCCCGCATGGAAGTATCAGCTGCAATATTCTTCAAATTATAATAATCCATTACTCCTAATTTACCTTTTCTTAGGGCTTCTGCCATTGCCTTCGGAACTTCTGCTTCTGCTTCTACCACCTTTGCTCTCATTTCCTGAACTCTGGCCTTCATTTCCTGCTCCTGAGCTACTGCTAATGCTCTTCTCTGTTCAGCCCTGGCCTGAGCAATCTTTTTATCAGCTTCTGCCTGATCAGTCTGTAATATTGCGCCAATATTTTTACCTACATCGACATCAGCAATATCGATAGACAATATCTCAAAAGCAGTCCCGGCATCTAAACCTTTTTTTAACACAGTTTTAGAAATATTATCCGGATTTTCTAAAACATTTTTATGTGCCTCTGATGAACCGATGGTAGTGACAATTCCTTCTCCTACCCTGGCTATAATTGTCTCTTCACCGGCTCCTCCCACCAGGCGTTCAATATTAGCTCTTACAGTTACCCTGGCAGTTGCCATAACTTGAATACCATTTTTCGCTACAGCTGCTACTATCGGAGTTTTTATTACTTTCGGATTTACGCTCATCTGGACTGCCTCTAAGACATTCCTACCGGCTAAATCAATAGCGGTTGCCTTTTCAAAGGTTAAATTAAGGCCGGCTCTCTCAGCAGCAATCAAGGAATCTACTACTCGGTCAACATCTCCCCCAGCCAGGAAATGGGCTTCTAATTTATCAATGTAAACGTTCAAGCCCGCTTTAGTGGCTTTTATTAAGGCATTTACGATCTTATGAGGGGGCACTCTTCTAAGCCTCATGCCTACTAAAGTAAAAATTCCCACCTTTACTCCTGCAGCTATAGCTGAAATCCACAATCCTACCGGTATAAATTGAAAGAAAATATAGATTATAAAAATAACTACTATAATTGGAATCAACGGAACCAATAATTCAATCATTTTTTTACCTCCTTATTTTATTATTCCCGCTCTTCTTTCTGTCATTCCCGCGGAAGCGGGAATTTATTCCTCTTGTCCTGTACAATTTTATATTTTTAATTTAGAAGCATCGACTGCCTCAACTACTATTTTATTACCTTCAACGCTTATTATTTTAATTTTAGTATTAGACTCAACGTATTCTCCCCGGGTAAGGGCATTTAATTTTTTACCATTAACCTCTACTATACCAGACGGACGTAAAGGCGTAATAGCTATGCCTTCTTTTCCGGTTAATCGTTTTAAATCTTTTGTCCCTACCGTATATCCGAATTCCTTTTTCTGTTCTGTAGAAAGGACAAATTTTCTCCAAGTTCGAGTAGTAGGAATATACTTAATTAATAAGAAAAACCCTATTACGGATACGCCCAGGGCAATCAAGATAGAATAAGTCGCCTGGACAATATTCCCAAAAGTAAGAAATATGCTGGCTAAAATAGCTGCAATTCCGCCTATTCCGGCCAGGCCGAACCCGGGAATAAAAAATATTTCTGCCAAAAGCAAAAGAAGACCGATTATAAATAGGATAATTATTTCAAATCCTGCTAAGCCAACAATTATATGTCCTCCAAAAAATAAAGATAGAGAAATCATTCCTACTGAACCTGCTATTCCCCAGCCTAAAGTCCAAAATTCAATTATTAGTCCTAAAAAACCTATAGATAATAATAGTGGACTTACTACAGGATTAGTAACAAATCGGCTTATATTCTCTGCCCAATTTGGATAAATATATACTATTTTAGCATCCTTAAGGTTTAGGAAATTTAAAACTTCTTCAATGCTTGAAGCATTACCATCTACAAAATTTAATTTTATCGCCTGTTCAGCATTTAAAGTTAATATTTTATCTTTTTCTATTATATCTTTAATTTCTATGTCTTTGTCAACCATGGCGGCTGCTATCTCTTCCGAACGCCCTCTACTTAAGGCAGTAGAAGTAAATTCAGCTCTTAAGGCTGAAATATTTTTTTCATCTGCCGGCCTTGGTTCTGCCGCACCGATACTGGCACTTTTATCTATTAGAATATATTCTGCAGATAGAGCAATCAGGGCTCCTGCAGACCATGCTCTATTTTTAATGTAGGCTATGCTTGGTATATTCAAACTTATTATCTTATCTCTTATCTGGGTAGCAGCATCAACCCTTCCTCCGAAGGTATCAATTTCTAAAATAACCGCTTTTGCCTTGTTTAATACCGCTTCCTCTAAGGCCCGCTGTACATAAGAAGATAAACCCAAGTCAATTGTTCCTTTAATGGATACTAAATATACTTTATCTGTTTCGTTTGCGTAAGTGTTTAGAGCAATTAAACTAAAAATTACAAATAGAGTTATAATTACAAGAAATATCTTGTGCTTTTTATTTAAATTAGATTTTATTATCAAATAATTTACGCTCCTGAGTTAGTCCTTAGTGAATAATTCTCCAATTGACCAATTCTCCAATTGACCAATTTACCAATTAATTAGCTGTTAGTGAATAGCATTAGCTTTAATGCAAGTTACAAGGTGCGAGATGCGAGTTTCAGGTTGCTCTACTATGCAAAAAAGCATAATTATTATTTAAGAATCCTGAAGTCAGCAGTCATGAGTCAGAAGAATCTAATCTCATAATTTAAAATAATTCTGAATACTGAATTTTGGCTTCTGGCTTCTTAACCAATTAACTAATTAATGAATCGAAATATATATTTAAATTATAAAATCATAAAAACGAAGAAAGACTCAAAATACTTACCAAGGTAAGTCTGAGTCTTTCTTCCTAACACTAATTTTTTGAACTGTCCAGTAAGTCCCGTACCATTTTATTAACTATTTTCCCGTCTGCTTTCCCCTTTAATTGGGGCATAATTTCTTTCATGGCAGGACCAATGTCTTGTGGACCTTTAAATCCAAATTTTATAATAGTTACTTTTACTATTTTCTCTACTTCTTCCTTAGATAATTGCTCAGGAAGATATTTCTTCACTATTTCAATCTCTTTTTTTGCCTTATCAGCAAGTTCCGGTCTTTGACCTTTGGTAAAAATATCTAAAGATTCTTCTAATTTTTTTAAATTATGGGCTATTATCCTAATAACTTCATCTTCTGTTAGTTTATCTTTTTTCGATATTTCAGCATTTTTAATTTCTGCTCGAATCATTCTTAAAGTCGATAATTTTAATTTTTCTTTTCCCTTTAATGCTTCTTTCATGTCATTAAAAATAACTTCTTCTAATGATGGCTGTTCTGGCATTTAAAATCTACCTCTTTTTTTCAGTTTCCTCTGAGCAGCAAGCGCTTTCTTTTTCCTTCTCACGCTTGGTTTTTCATAATATTCATGACGCCGAAGATCGGATATTATTCCACTCTTCTGGCATTCCTTCTTAAACCTCCTAAGGGCGTGATCCATTTCTTCGTTATCTTTAACTTTTATTTTGGCCATATTTACACCTCCCATCTTCTGCATATTAGGTTAACAAAATGATAGTGTTATGGGCGAAATTGTCATAATATCATTCTGTTCATCAAATTTGGTTATAAAACATCAAGTTTAAATAACTATTTAAACTATCCAAATAAATATCTTTCATATTATATAATACAACTATAAATTTATCAAGAAATAGTAAAAGAAAGTATTGAGTATATAGTATTGAGTATTGAGTTAAGAAAGAGAAAAAAAGATAGAAAAAATAACATTCTTCTTTCTATCTAACTGCTAACCATTTTTTATTAATATTTTTTTCTGTTTTTTATTTTAGGAAATTACCTATTATATCCTGTACAAGGCGCATTAATAATTTGACAAAACCTGTCTACAATATTATATTATATACAATCAATAATATTAGTCGTTAGTTTCAAATACAAGATGAAAGATAAACTAGTTGCCTGGTTAGCTAGTTTAATGCTAATAATTTAATAACCAAGTAACTAACTAACGAATCTATACAATTAAATTAAAAGGAGATTTAAGATAAACTATGTTACGAATAATAAGAAAAAATATGAAAATTATAATAATTTTGCTGGTTGCCTTTTTTGGTATTTCTATTTTTTATGGCTTAGGCCAATACAGATCCAGCCAGAGGCAAACTTACTATATTGCCGAAGTAAATAAATCGGGCATTACCTCTAACCAGCTGCAAAGTGCCTTTTTAAACGCTATCTCTCAATATGATGATGCTGTTCTTTCCAGTTTAGACCAATCTGCCATTGTTTCTTTTAAAAAGAATATATTAAACCAACTAATTGACTATGAACTTTTATATCAGCATGCCCAAATAGAGAATGTAAAGATTTCCAATGATGATATTAATTTAGAAATAAGCAAGATTCAAGATAATTTTTCTTCTCCTGAAGAATTCAATGAAGCCCTAAAAGCAAATAATATTACCCTCGTCCGACTCAAAGAGGATATAGAAAGACAATTAATGATAAATTCTATTTTAGAAGAAACCAGGAACCAGGTAAGTATCAGCGATGAGGAGTTATTAGAATATTACAATGAAAATAAGGAAAGTTTTCTTGAACCCGAGCAAGTTCACGCCCGCCATATATTGGTTGAAACTGAAGAAGAATCAAATAATCTTCTTCTGCAGCTCAAAGAAGGTCTTACTGATTTTGCAGAATTGGCTAAAGAAAAATCTACAGGACCCTCTGCCCCAAGCGGCGGAGATCTGGGATTTTTCGCCAGAGGTCAGATGGTAAAAGAATTTGAAGATGCTGCTTTCTCTTTGGAACCGGGTGAGATTAGCGGAGTAGTGCAAACACAGTTTGGATACCATATTATTAAATGCGAAGAGAAGAAAGAGGAATATTCTCCTACCTTTGAGGAAGCAAAAGAAAATATTATCAATATTCTGAAGAACCAAGGAGAAAACGATGCAATATCATCACTTGTCTCAAAATTAAGAGAAGAATCTGTTATTGTTTTTAATTACGATTTTGACGCGGAAATTGAGTCGTTAAAATCTTCTGCAGAAGAGAGCCAACCATTAGACTCTTCGGATCAAGTTACTTCGGAAGAAACAATTTTAGAAGAGGCAACAGAAACCGATGAAGTTAAGGACGCTTCCAAGGATAATTAAAGATTAATTCTCATGCACCAGGGGACGGTTCTTTGTCATTTTTTCTATTTCTTGTAGGGGGCGGATTTATCCGCCCCGTTTTATTTTATAATTTTAAGAGCAGGTTCGATAAATCGAACCCCTACATCTATCATATGTCCTCCTGTCTCCTTCTTTCTTTACTATACGCTAAACGCTATGCGCTCTACGCTATCAAGGTATATTCAATACGCCCCTTGTTAATATTCCTCATTAAGCATCTGGTTACCTCTGGACTGCAAGCATATCCCATTTAGATAATATTATCTTAACAAACTTAATTTGTTCTCCTATTCGGAAGGATAAGGGTAATTTTCTGCAGGTTTCAAAAGTTAAAGCGGGGATACCAAGCTGATGATGGGCACAATAAGCAGTACTGCCTTTAATCGGGTCAACTAAAACCTGATATTCATTGTCATCTTCGATAATCCCTTTGTTCATCTCCTCAACAAGAAAGGAGCTCAGCTCAAATAAGCAATCATCATCAGAATCTATAACTACAGTCTGGCCGTAATTATTAGGGTTCTTCCTGTAAAATTCTATCGATTCGTGTAAATCAACCAATAGACCGATATCATATTTTTTCATCAGGCCAAATATCTCATAAGCTAATTTTTCTACAGAATTCCCCTGGGGATTTCCGGGATAAACTCTGTTTAGATTAATTTCGGGAGGAAAACACCTTACATTTTCTTCGCAAGCTAAAATATTTGCTTTCGGTATAATTATCAAAGTTCCTCTTTCAATGTGCAGATTATCTTTTAAATTTTCAGCAGCTTTGATTCCGGCTTTTTCATTTCCGTGTATTCCGGCTACAATCATTATCGCCGGTTCTTTATAATCAGTCTTAATTATATAGACAGGAGTTTCATAATCTGTTCCGGCACAGATATATTCGACAGAAGTTGTTTGCAGTAAAACCGTTTGAGGGAAACAAAAGAGTAATAATAGTAATGCTACGAATATAATTCTAAAATATTTTTTTATAGATATCATTCGGGATATTTCACCTTTCAAGTGTAGAGCGCACTAGTTAACCAGTTATCCGGTTATCCTGTTTAGTAGTTGGCTATTTGAATTAGTCGTTAGTGTTAAATACACGTTTATAGCTTTCAGTTCTCGGTTTTCAGTAAGTAGGGCCGTATTGCTTGTTCCATTAACCGGTAAACCAGCAAACTGGGTAACCGGTTAACTAATACGCGATGCGAGATACGAAATACGATATACTAATTCTCTTTAATAATCATTGGCACACTTTTGTAAGTATCTTCCGCTAAAAACTCTATCTTTTCCTCTCCGTCTTTTCTAATAATTCGGTAAGTTTTTATCTGATAACCCGGCACGCCTTCTTGAACAACTATCTCCTGGCCAGCCTCTAACTTGGAATCTTTCTCTCTAATTATCTGATAGTCAATTACCTTTTTATCTTTGCTAATAATTTCCACTTCTGCTTTATCCTCGTTCCCGCCAAAGATACTGACCTGTAATGTATCTCTAAAAACTTTCGAAAAAATTACTATCATATAGTCTGAATTATTTTTAAATCTTAAATTTTTAAATTCGTAAAATATAGCCGCATCCTGCCCTAAGGGGACATATTTGGTTGCATCTCCGTAGACTGAATGATTATACCTCTCTACAATTGGTAAATTAGCCAAAAGAACCACATTATATAAAGTGCTCGATACCTGGCAAATGCCACCACCATAACCATTTACAAATACACCATTAGCAATAATGGTGCTTTCCTTATACCCATCTGCTTTTTCAGCAGGCCCTACATATTTATTAAAAGAAAAAATTTCTTGTGGTTTTAATAATATACCGTTTATCACCTCAGAAGCTAATCTTATATTGTATACGGTGTTCTCTTCTTTATTTTCCAATGAGGTGGAATATGTCCCCAATTCCCCATTAATAGCTAATTCTGTTAGAATATTTTGAGTAGTAATTTTGGGGTCAACAATGATCGCCGGTAAATTTAAAATATACTTTTCTTCATCTAAACTTTTTAATGACTCAGTAATTTTTCCCTTGAATTTTTCTAAATCAAGCTTTACCTCTGTCCTGCTTTCGATAATTCTATTGTCTTTTACACAAGCATCGCTGGGCATACGGTTTATCAGGGAGCTTATCTTATTTTGAAAATCTTCAAGCTTCTGTGAATTGAATTCAGCCTGGAAAGAAACTTCGTATCCTTTTCTCCATGTTACAATCCTGTCTTTTAACCGCCTAAAGATATTTCCGGTACGGGCAACATTATAAGTTTCCTCGACTACTCGATTTAAATCGATAAAAGTGTCCAGTTCTTCATGAGGAATAAATTCAATTTCCTTATCTTCAAATACCAATATTCGGGGGGTATCAATCATTTTAGAAGCAATGGGCTGAAGAATTTCCTGAGCTTCTTCCTTCTTTAACCCTCCTAATTCTATACCAAAAGCGGACACGCCTGGGAATACTTTATTTCTATTTCTAAATATATCAACGGCATCAACTAAACTTATCGCAACAAATATTATTATTAAAAATAAAAATATTTTCTTTATATTAACCTTACTGCTATTTTTCTTCTTTGAATAATATCTCAATAAATCGTACTCCTCTTTATTTTTGTTATTTTTTATTTCCTACAAGTTCTCACTATGTTAGTGTAAACTTTTCTTCTTTTTCCTCTATCACATGCGGTCACGATGCATCGTGCCCTACTTAGACAGGAGGGTCGCCTGTCCTACGGTTTTTTTTCTCTCCTCAATCAGCTAATCAACAAAAAAAGTAATGAGTGTTATGTGATAAGTAACCTCTAATAAGCACCTGATTTTATAATTTCAGAAATTTAATCTTATTACTCATTACTCATCACTTATTACTGTACTTTACTCGATACGCAATACGCGATACTCAATACTTTTACTATAAATAAGTTGATAATTTAGCAATATTTAGGTATAATATCTGAGACAAAATAATTGCGGGAATAGCTCAGGCGGTAGAGCGTTGGCTTCCCAAGCCAAAGGTCGCGGGTTCGAACCCCGTTTCCCGCTCCATTTTTTTATTACTACCAACCATATTCTCCCACCAAGGGGACAAAAACACATCCACCATAATTTGTTATTTTCAATTTACCCTTTTCTTTAATTCCCAGCAGGAGATCCTGGGAAAAAGAATTACCTACGGGGATTACTATTTTCCCTTTTTCATTTAATTGTTCTATTAAATTTTTCGGTATTTCCGGAGACCCGGCAGTGACTATAATACCATCATAAGGAGAATATTCTTCTAAACCCTTACTCCCGTCTCCTACGATTACTTTAACATTATTTATTTCTAATTCTTTAAGTATTTTTTCCGCTCTATCTCCCAGAGCACTAAAGCGTTCAATGGTATAAACCATTTTAGCTAATTTAGACAATATTGCTGCCTGATAACCCGAACCGGTTCCTACTTCCAAAACAATTTCCAAACCCTTAAGAGAAAGGCATTGGGTCATTAAGGCAACCATAAAAGGTTGAGAGATAGTCTGCCCCATTCCTATGGACAAAGGGCAATCCAGATAGGCATTATCTTTTTCTCCATCTAAAACAAATTTTTCCCGGGGAATACTGTTCATAGCAGAAAGAACCCTTTCGTCTCTAATGCCTCTTCCCTTTATCTGGTATCTTATCATCTCTTCCCGTGCTTTTTCGAAATTCATAAAAATCACTTCATTTTTTTTATTAGTATCTGCTGATTAACTGCCAAAAAACCGTTTTAAAACATTATTACCTCTTATCGCTTCTACTATAACAAAAACGAGCATAGCTATCAGGAAACCGAGCAGCATACGAAAAAAAAAGATTGCTCCCACTGCTTTCCGGTTATCGGTATTGTACAGCCTTACTATAAATCTGGAAAGCACTAAAATTATAATAACTAAGATTAAAATTAAATATATCTGTTCATTCATCTTTTTTAATTTCTCCGAACTATAATCTTTCTATTCAAAATTCCATTTTCTCGCCCAATCTTTGGCTTTAGGTATCGTCTGGTAATCGGTTAAGTCTAAAGAAAGGGGGGTTATAGACACCTTCTTGTTATGAATTGCTTCAAAATCAGTATCGGGTTCTATCTTTCCTTCAGGCAGCTCTCCTCCCAGCCAGTAATGGGTAGTCCCCTGAGGGTCATGTATTATCTTCACTTCATCCTGATATACTCTTTTCCCGTGCCTGGTTATCTCTACCCCTTTAATTTCTTCATAATCGATATTGGGAAAATTAATATTTAAGACCAAATTTAAGGGTAAATTATTTTTCATCAGATTAGTAGCTATTTTTTTAGTAAATAAAGCTGCTGATTCAAATTTAAAATCTTCAAAACCGGCTATAGAAAGAGCTAAAGACGGAACATTCCTCATCGCTCCCTCCACTGCTGCCGAAACTGTACCCGAATAGAAAATATCATCGCCCAGATTCGGTCCCCGGTTAATTCCCGATACTACCATATCAGGCTTTTTATCTTTCATAATTTCCAATAACCCAACAATAACACAATCCGCCGGTGTGCCATCTAAAGAAAATCCCCAAAAATTACCGTCTACTTTTACTTTCTTAATTCTCAAGGGTTTGCGCAGAGTCATAGCATGGCCTATAGTGCTTCTCTCTCTATCGGGGGCAATTACCGTAACCTCTGCAATATTATCTAACTGCTTTTTTAAAATTTGAATCCCCTCTGAATATATTCCATCATCATTAGTTAAAAGTATTTTCATAGTTTATTTTTTCTTATTTCTCCTTCTTAATATTTCATCGGCTACTATAATTCCTGAGGTGGAAGCTTGAATAAGCCCCCGGGTTATACCGGCACCATCACCTGCAGCAAACAGGTTGCTAACTTTTGTCTCCAAACAGCCGGAAAGTTCTAATCGTGAAGAATAAAATTTTACTTCTACTCCATACAACAATGTATGTTTAGAATAGACTCCGGGTGCAATTTTATCCATAGCTTTTAGCATTTCCAGGATACCGGAAAGTATTCTATAAGGCAGGACAAAGCTGAGGTCTCCCGGAGTAGCTTCTTTTAAAGTGGGAGTAACTATAGAGTGAGTAAGTCTGTCCGGTGTAGATCTCCTGCCTAATTCCAAATCCCCCAATCTTTGCACAATAACTCCACCGCATAAAATATTGGCCAGATGGGCAATGTATTTTCCATAGGCAATCGGTTCTTTAAAAGGTTCTGTAAAATTAGTGCTTACTAATATAGCAAAATTTGTATTATCAGTCCGATGTTCCTGATAACTGTGTCCATTTACCGAAGCAATACCGTCATTAAATTCAGTAACCACTTCACCATAAGGACACATACAAAAAGTACGGACTCTATCATCAAACTTCTGAGTATAATAGACTAATTTTGATTCGTATACCGCATCGGTTAAGCGTTTCATAGCAATAGCCGGAACTTCGACTCTTACCCCAACATCTACCGGATTATTAGCTATTTTTATATCCATCTTTTCCGCCTGCCCTTTAAGCCATTCAGAACCGGCCCTACCCGGCATAGCTACTACATATTTCCCTTTTATTATTTCACCTTTTAGCGTCTCAATTCCTACTGCTTTTCTATTTTCCACCAATATTTTTTTGACCTTGGTATTGGTCTTGATATCGATTTTGGTTTTTAAATAATCCTGCATCTTCTCCAATATTTCTGTGCATTTTTCTGTTCCTAAATGCCTGATCCTGGTGGGTATCAGTTTCAATTTTGCCAGAGAAGCTTCTTTTTTGATGATATCTATCTCCTCCTCGTTTGTACCGTACACATTTTTATCGGCTCCGAATTCAAGATAGATATCATCAGCATATTTAATTAATTCTGCTACCTTGTCTTTATCAATATAATTATCTAACTGTCCTCCAATCTCAGTAGATAAATTTAATTTACCGTCACTAAAGGCGCCTGCTCCTCCCCATCCGGAAATTATTGCACAGGGAGAACAGTGAAAACAGCCACCGTTTTTACTTCTCATCAAGCACTCTCTTTTGTTAATCTCTTCCCCTTTTTCCAATATCAATACTGAAACATTATTTTTCTTGGTCAGCTCAAGAGCGGTAAAAATCCCAGCCGGCCCTGCGCCAATAATAATTACATCATATTCTTTTTTCTTCATGTTATCTCACCTTTGAATTATTTTTTCCATACGCTCTAATTTTATAGTATTTCCATAGATAAGACAAATAAAAAATAATAATTTTTTAAAAAGAAAATCCCGCCCTCTTTACGATATGGCGAGATTTTTCTTCCTAAATTATATTTCCAACCTCTTCCCAGTACTCACTATTTGTTTAAAACAAATATATTTTATTCTATATTATAAATTTACCATCTTTGTAAATCAGCTCGCTATCTGCATAAATTTCTCCGCCCTTTTTCATATCACAAAGCATATCCCAGTGAATGGCTGACTGATTCTTCCCTAAAGATTCAGGTATAGATCTTCCGATTGCCAGATGGACTGTTCCACCAATCTTCTCATCAAATAACATATGCTTGGTGAATTTTTGTATATTATAATTTGTACCTGCTGCTATCTCCCCTACACACCTTGCTCCCTTATCTGTCTCCAGGAGCTGTTCCAATAGTTCTTCTCCTTTGGCTGCTACCGCTTTTATTACCCTTCCTTTTTTAAAGGTCAATTGAATATCTTCGATTTCTCTTCCCTCGTATATACCCGGAAAACTAAATCTAATATGGCCTTCTACACTGTCTTCTACCGGTCCGGTAAAGACTTCGCCATCGGGAAAATTCGCTTTACCGCAACAGTTTAACCATTTTCTGCCTTCAATAGACATCTTTAAATCAGTATCTTTAGAAACTATTCTGAGTCGTTTTTTACCATTTAAAATATTACAGATGCCTTCTTGTTTTTTTTCTAATTTTTTCCATTCTGCTATCGGGTCTTTTCTATCTATATAACCTGCCCCGTAGACAAAATCTTCGTATTCGGAAATTGACATGTTCGCTTCCTGGGCATTTGCCTGATTGGGGAACATAGTACAACACCATTTTAGTTCTTTTTTTGCAGATCTTTCAAAAAATATCCTGACAATTTCACTAAAACCTTGAGCTGATAATTTTAGTTTTTCAGGATTTACATTGCTTAACATTCTGGTATTGGAACCGCCAAAAAAGGATAAAGACGCATCTATTGTTTCAAAAGCCTTTTTTATACTGACAGGTACATATTTTATCTGTTCCTCACTGCCACCTTTTAATAATATCTCTTTCAATTCCTCACTGTTTACTATAACCTGAGGAAGGGCTCCCATCTCAACCGCCAGGCGGTAGCTTTCTTTAATTAAAGGCAGGGTAACTACATCACCCTCAATTAATAATTTTTCTCCCTTTTTAATATCAAGCGAATACTTCAAGAGCACCTCTGCATGTTTTTTTATTCTATTATCCATCCTTTACCTCCTTAAACAATATCTCATATCATTATTTAAACTATAAAATAATGAATCAGCATCCCTTTGCAATTTTGTTTCAGCTTCTCCCTGCTTCTAAGGTTTCTGAATCAGCCACAACACGCAATCAGTGGAAAACTTCTTCACCTCTTCTGACACTTCACACAATTCAGAACGCAATATTCCCTCAATTAAGGTAAATCCTGCTTCTTCCAAACTTGAAATTACTTCATCCCTGGTGGGAAAATGAAGAAAAGTATCTCTCTCTTCCATTTCAATAACCCTATCACCAAATTCGTGCAAACTCTTATCCTCTAAATGCAATGCCCACTTTCTCTTCTCCTCTTGCCAAAATGATTCATATTCTTTATTGCCATCACGGTCATGAGTGGTAAATAAGAAATATCCTTTAGATTTTAATATACGCTTTATCTCTTTTAACACCTTTATACGATTTTCTCTTCCCGGTATCTGCATTATACCGTTAAAAGAAAAAAAAGCTGCCTCAAAGGTCTCATCTTCATAATCTAAACAAGCCGCATCTCCCACACTAAAAGTTATATTGTAATCTAATTCTTTACTGATCCTTCTGGCTTGTACTATCATAGCTTCTGATAAATCCATACCTTCTACTAAATGATAACCAAGCTTGTAAAGCCCCATGGTTGTTCTCCCTGCACCACAACCGATATCTAAAATTCGGTTTTCCGGATTAAAATATTTTTTAATCATCATCTTCTCAGATTCCCATAGCCCAATTTCCTTAACTGCTCTTGTATAGTCTGAAACTGTCTTTTCTGCTGTAAATGATTTTCTAATAAACTCTGTATCAATTTTTCTTGTGGCCATTTCTTTGTACCTCTACCCCATTTTAGAAAATTCAACAATATTTCTAAGCAGTCCGATCTCCTGTTACATTTACTGTAAGAAATTAAATTTTGCACCCTTGTACCTAAATAATTCTTTGCAAGCATCTACAACCATTGAATCATAAAGAATTCCTTTATTCTTAGTAAGCTCCCTTAAGGCTTCCTTTATACTATAACTAGGCCTGTAAGCCCTGTAAGAACTCATTGCCTCAATAACATCAGCTACGCATAATATTTTTGCTTCAATTAAAATATCGTCGCCTTTTAGTCCATTTGGATATCCAGAACCATTTACCTTCTCATGATGTTGTAGTACAATTTCAGCAACTGGCCAAGGAAAATCAATCTCTTTTAAAATATTATATCCAATCATAGGATGTTCTGTCATTAAATCATGACCTAATTCAGTCAAACCGCTTGATTTACTTAAAATCTCTATAGGCATACCTATTTTCCCGATATCATGAACCAATGATGCAACTTTTAATCCTTCAATTTTATCTTTAGGTAATTTCATCTCTTTTGCTATAGCTGTAGCAAGCTGAGAAACTTTTTTTTGATGACCAGCGGAATATGGATCTTTCTTTTCAACAACTTTGGCCATAGTATAAACAGTATCCTCCATAATTTGCTGCAATTTTTGGTAATTCTCTTGTAGCTCTCGTTCCATTTTACTTTTTGTGGTAACATCCTCCCCTGAGCTTAATATTCCCTGAAATTCACCCTTTTCATCTTTTAATGCAGTATTGTACCAGCTAATAATTTTTTCTTCTCCATTTATAGTTAAAATTGGACTTTCGAAATGTTCATAAGAAATAGTTTGTTTAGACCTAAGCTTCGCTAAAATATCATTCATTTTGTCTTGTAGTCTTTCCGGAACAAAATTATCAATCCATTTTTTTCCTAAAATTTCCTCTTTTGCATATCCCAAAACTTCACAACCTCTGTTATTGATTAGACTTACTTTACCATCTCTATCGATAGTCTTTAAAATAATACCTGCTACATCAATATATTTCTGTAATTTGGTTTTTTCTTTCTCTATTATTTCTTCTTCTAACTTACGCTCAGTTATATTTCTTAAATGAATTTGAATTCCAACTATCTTTTCATCCTTAATTATGGAAGAGCCGTTAACTTCGACTATCGCTTTCCCCCTATCTTTTTTAATTATTTCAAGATTTACCCCCTCAATTTCCTTGCCCCGAATTAAATTATTACCAATTCTTTCTACTTTTTTATTCATATTTTCCGGAAAAAGGATTTGAAAGTGCTTGCCAACTATTTCCTCAGGCTTATATCCCAGCACTCTCTCTATTGAAGGAGAAATGTAACTGCATACTCCTTTTTCATCAGCAACAATTATTATGTCGAAACTTCTTTTGGCAATACTTCTGAATTTTTCC
>Ga0255374_10039_pt1 | contig 16353 bp, 5 predicted proteins | sample ANMaggSeSYBR01H4_FD_182088 | JGI IMG/M metagenome (GOLD analysis project Ga0255374, IMG submission 182088) | Sediment cell enrichment communities from methane seep in Santa Monica Basin, California, United Staets - ANME aggregate JGI... | ecosystem: Environmental > Aquatic > Marine > Cold seeps >... | reverse complement strand
CTTATCATCAAAAGTTAATTGAATATTTGCATATTGTGTTCCCTGCAGTGTCAAATTATTTCCACCAGTATTGAGTGTTCTATCACCTGTCAAAGTTCCATTTACTGTATATATATTACTTATGGTAGAACCAGTTGCTACCTGTACCCAACCAGTATTGGTTCCATCACCAGTGTCTTTAAGATAAAGTGCTCCACCAGTATTATCCATAAAGAGAGAACCCAACTGAGCAGTAACAACACCCTCTGGTGTAGCATTACCCGTAAAGAAACCAACTGAGTCTGAATTGGTTGAATCAGTAAAACGAAGGAACTCTGTATTCTCAGCAGCCTCAATATCAAGATCTGCATCTGGTGAAGCAGCATTTATACCTATATTACCCGTAGAATCATCAATCCTCATAACTGCAGTACCATCTAATTTGAATACTAGTGAATTAGTACCAACAGCATCCATGAAGAACTCTTGTTCAACCTTATTTATACGAAGTATTCCCTGATTGACTCCAACATCTAAATAAACTGAAGCCGATGCAGGCATAGGAACTGTTGAACCTGTTGTGATCCTAAACTCAGTATCAATATCAACACCATTTGAATCACCCTCTAAACTCATCCCAACATCCGTAGTTGTACCAGACCCTCCAATCGTTACTAAACCATCACTGTCTATAGTCATCCTCTCTGTACCACCAGCATCAAACCGAATAATATCCTCATTTGGTAACTCCTCTACTTGAATACCAGTATCACTATTCGCATCCCATATAGAGTTCACACCTGCTCCAGCACTTGCCCAAGTTAATGTTCCACTACCATCTGTTTGTAATACTTGTCCATTTGTTCCATCTACCATAGGGAAGGTGTAAGCATCGTTAAATTGAATGGCTCCCGTTGCAGCAATTTCCATTCGTTCTGTCGCATTGGTACCTAACCGAAGAGGAAGAGCGTTGTATGTAGTAAGCGTCATATGTCCACTACCCAAAGAGAGTCCACCTCTAGAAGTTGGACCAGCTGACAACCACAAATCAGCATTTCCATCTATAGTCCAATTGTTTTGAATCTCAAGTCCAAAGTTATTCGTATTAGCTACTCCATATAAATGCATGATTCTACTCCCACTTGGAGCTGCAGTTCCTATTCCAATTTGACCAGTATCTGTTATAACCATTCTCTCACTACTATTTGTATCAAATCTAATAAAGTCCTCATCTCCTGTCTCTTCCACTTGAATACCAGTATCTGAATCACCATCCCACATAGAAGTTTCCCCACCAACATTTGTCCAACTCAATGCTCCACTACCATCTGTAATTAGAGCCTGCCCACTTGTACCATCTACAGTAGGAAAGGTGTAAGCACTATTAAAGGTAATCGCACCACTACCAGTAGCATTAGCAAGATGTATACGAGTAACTCCATTAGTCCTAATATCCAAAACATGATTATCATTTGTACCTATAATCCCACCCTGTGAGAACATATTACCACCCTGTCTCCAAGCACTTGTTCCTCCACTAGCAATCTCTGTCCAAGCATCATCCAATACCCCAGTCTTAATCCACAGATGAGTACCTACTACAGCCAATGAACCAAGAGGTGCTGGATAACCAGCTGTTGGTGTTTCATCAAGAGAAACAAGATCAAAGTAACTACCCAGTCCGTTTTGAATCCTCACCACCTGATGTGGATTGAGAGCCTGATTACTAACTATATGAAGCGGAACTGCTGGAGTAGTAGTACCAATACCAACCCTATCATCACTAGTAAGTCTCATAACTTCTGAACCATTAATATTGGAAATAATTGGAGAGGTGTCTGCAGTAAAAATATGCAATGCATTATTAACCCATCCACTTGTATATCCAATACCAAACATATTCTTCACAATACCAGCATCCCCTGAACCACCACCATGCATAATCAAACCCTCTGCCATATCAGTTCCACGAGTTTCAAAAAATGTATCATAACCATCACCCTCTATACCTATAACAAGATCTCCAACAGAACTCATAATCTGATCTCCACTACTGACAATCAAATTCCCCATTGTGGTATTACTTGTTCCAATAGCTACATTACCATCTGATCCTATCCTCATTCTTTCAGTAGAATTAGTTTGAAAAGCAATATCAGTATCAACTGCATACCCCCCTGTTCTTATTATAAACTCATTAGTTCCACCATCATACACAATTCCACCACCCTCACTCAATCCACCATCACCATTATAAAAACTCAATATTGCATCATTAGCTACTCCATTTGCTTCGATAATTGCTGAAGTATTCCCAGCACCAGGACTCCTGACATGAAAATTCCCGTCTAATGATGCTGGTGATATACCCACACTAAGTCTCTGAGCTACATGTACATGCCCCCCCATTATCCATGTACGATCATTAACAGAATCAAAAGCAAGCCCTGCCATACTAGGATCACTCCCCGCTAAATCAGACGGATTATCAATATTAAAGTAAGCACTTACATACCCCCCATCCATCCAATGCAACTCTCCAGTGTTACTAATAAACATTCTCTCTACTCCAAAAGTGTCAAAACGAATGAAATCCTCATCACCAACCTCCTCTACTTGAATACCCGTATCTATATCTCCATCCCAAAGAGAAGTTGCACCACTACCAGTGGATATCCAACTCAAAGCTCCACTACCATCTGTTGCCAACACCTGATTGTTTGTACCATCTACATTAGGAAAACTGTAAGCATTTGCAAATCGAATACTACCCTGTGTCCCTGCCCCACTTGCAACACCAGGTATTAAATTAATATTCCCAGAAGTACCATCTACTACACTCCCAGTTTCAATATTAAGAGCTGTAGTCCCTATCGCCCCTGTCTTATCTTTAGTTGTTAAATTCAAACCACCATCAGCTTCAATATCCAACACCCCATCCTGCTGATCAATTATCATATCTCCATTGCTATTCTGTATTGTAAACACTCCAGAATTGACGTAGATAACACGCTCCATCGCTCCACCATCGAACATAAGCATAGCACCATCATCTATAGTCACATTATCACCACCAGTTGCAGTAGACAAAAGAGTACCAGTTCTAGACCAGAAAGAGGATCCAGCACTATTAACAGCATAGGTACCTACCGCATTCAAAGCATGAACAAGAGAAGTAGAAGTTTCTCCTAAACCTATGGTAGAACCTATAGCTCCCCCAGAGGCGTATATCTCTGCAAGACTGTTTAGTAAATCATCTCCTAGAGCACTCCCCGTCTGGGAGAGGTATAAACTTTCATTCACATCAGCAATCCTAACTGTTCCATTAGTCATCTGCATAATTGCCCCGGCTGTCTGAAAAGTAATCTCAGAAGTTCCTGTACCAGAAGTGTTTACCGCAAGCAAATGAATTAGAACATCATCGGAATCGTTATTCTCGTAAGCCCCTATAAAAGCCCTACGTGTAGGAGAGGTAGACATAGGATTGGAATTGGCAGCATCTATTGCTGCGAACTCTTGCAAGCCTGCTCCCAATGTTGAACCAGTATAGTTTCCTAACATCACATATCCCATACCACCTAGTACAGGATCAAGACCATGAGGATCAATTGATAGTCCAGCTGTCGCTATTGTTGGATTCTCATTATCAACCCACCCTCCCTGACCAACTGTAAAGTCTTGCATAATTACCATATTCCCAAAAGGATTTAGTTCCAGCGTACCTTCAGTCCCACCAGTAGTAGAGATCGTCAAATTACCATCTCCAGAATCTGATCTAACCAAACTCCCATCTGAGAGTGTAGTAGTAGCCCCCACTACAAAAGCTCCGTCTGTATAAATATTACCCTCCACCCCTAACTGATCCTGCACAAACATATCCCCTATATCCAATATAAACCCTGCATTCTCCAATGTCTCTGCCTGATCTATTCCAACTATCACCCCTTTATCATCCTCAAAAACACCATTTGTACCATCCTCCCAAAAACCACCACCACTACCTGCACCTACTAATGTACCATTCCAGTAAAGGTTGCCCCCTACATTATAAAGTTTGTCAGTAGTAACAGTAGGCTCAGCAATCTGACCTAAAGAAATTGATCCATCATTATTAACCACAAACAAATCAGCAGTCGTACTATTACCAAAAGTGATAAGAGCGCCACTACCAAACTGCCTACCCCACAACAAAGCATCACCCGTTGAATACGAAGAAAGAGTACCTGTCTCAAAATAAGACTTCTCTGCAATACATTCACAAGGATCCCCATCACTATCAGCAGTTCCAGTAGATGAACTATTGGTCCCTGCACAAGTCCCCGATACACCACCAACCGTCATGGTACACGCCTCTCCTGTTACAATCTCACAACCATTCCCACTACCACCAGTATCAATATCTGCATCCCCATCATTGTCATCGAAATCGATATTACCAGATTGACAACCACAAACCCCACTACCACCAGAACAGTAAGTAGTCCAAGCATGTCCTCCACAACTAGCAGTACCATGATATTGAGATTCACAACCATTTCCAGCAGTAGCAGTTGAAGAATCACAATCGAAGTGATTAGATGTACTTCCCGATGTTCCTGTCCCACTCACAGCGTCATATCTACATGTACAAGCTCCAGAGGCTCCAGAACAACCAAGATAATCTCCTTGACTAGAAATACCACAACTATCTCCATCATGAATTTCACAACTCTGATTATCACCATCACAATCATGGTAATCTGCATGACAACTTCCAGAACACTCATAGGAACTAGCTTGATATGCAAATGTATTAGCTTTACAAATGGTATTCCTATGCCAAGTTACACACTGAGGATCACGATTACACCAGAAGTTCCCACTATTATCACAATATGGAGAACCTGCATCGACTGCGGTATAGCAATCAACTACATAACCACCATTGGTAAGACTATTGTACTGAGTATTGGATGCTGCACTATCTGAACCAGGAGCAACCATCGTAGACATATCGTAACACTGAGATGTACCACTATCATCTCCACAAATGAGAAGTGATCCTGGACAACTCTGTCCAGGGAAATTTGTATTATCAGATGCAGGACAAGAATTAGGATTCTCCTGCCAATTTACAGCCGCATAAGCCAATTTAGCACCAAGAGTCCAACTTCCGACCAGAAAGACTGATACTATTAGTACTATTCTTAAATTGTTTCTTTTAATTCTCATACTTTTATTGACAACAACTTAAAGGTAACGTAGTCTCACAACTTACCAACCAACCCTTTCCACCACCAGTACTATCATATGCCCAGTAAGCACCAAGCTGAGCTGTTCCATTATTCGTCCAACCACTACAGTCATTTGAATTAGAGGTATACCCTGGAGGACCTTCAGCTATCCAAGCATCAGCAGCAAAACCAGCAATACTGTGTTCTGCAATAAACTGTATTATCTCATCAGTCCTACAAAAGTGACTACCTGGGAACTCTGAATTACAAATGTCGTTAGCTGCTTGATAACCGACATACCCACCACTGCTAAACGAACCACTATACGAAGCTACAGTCTTACTAATACTTGTAGAACCACCAGTCACTTCTGTAGCTAAAGCTAGTCGTTCCCAACCTGTGTTAGTCCCATCACCAGAGGCTTTGATATATAAATCACCATTAGTTCCATCTACAGTCAAATCACCAATTGATCCTGCTACCGAAGATTCAGGAGTAGCATCTACTCTGAAGAATTGGAAGTCCCCAGCTGTATTTGCCAGAGTAAGAAGAGCTGTAGCATTAACTGCATTTGAATTAATATGAAGAGTAGTAGAAGGAGTGCTTGTACCAATACCTACATTCCCACTATTTTCAATCCGCATCCCTTCACTTGGAGAACCCACAGTTCCTGTAGAAAAGATTATTGATCCATTCCCATCATCTGTATAAGCATGGATATTTGTATCTCTCGCTATTATATCTGTATCAAATCCAAGTCTATAACTCGAGCCATCTCCATGCCAAGTCCCAAATGACCTATTACTCCAATCAGTAATAATATTTCCAACAACTTCCAGTCTTTGCCTTGGGTTTATCCCAAATCCTGTACCAATACCCACATAGCCACCATTTGTAATACGCATCCTTTCGCTTGGAGAACCTACAGTACCTGTAGAAAACCCTATCGATCCAAGTCCGTCACTTGAATAGGAATGAATATTTGTAACTCTACTGCCTACATCTGTGTCAAACCCCAATCTAAAGTTCGAACCATCTCCATGCCATGTGCCAAAAAACCTGTCGTTAAAATCAGTAATAATATTCCCTGTGATATCAAGGGTTTGTCTTGGAGCATTTGTCCCTATCCCCAATCTATCAGTAGTATCATCCCAAAAGAGATTAGCGTTGTCTTCTGTTACTCCACTTCCTGAAGTAAATAGTACTGACCCAGCAGTATATGCCATAGGGGTGTCTGTAAGAGCCAAGAAAGTTGTAGATCCACTACCTCCTGCTAGTAAATCATTAGAAAGTGTACCGTCAAAGAAGTATAACTCTGTACCATTCCACCATAGATCCCCTGAGTTTGGAGTAGTTGGATTTGTACCGGCAGAAGACTCTAGTCTAAATTGCGACCTAGTTGCAGTAGCTGGATTTAAATGAAGTGAAGCAGTAGGAGCAATAGTTCCAATTCCTACTTCTCCACCCATAATACATAGTGAGTTAGCTTGGTTACAGTTTGTCCCTGTCATATTATCCAATCCAATAGCAATAGTATAAGTTGAACTTGCTTCAATTCCACTCCCTATTGCAGTTGCCCAATCTCCTGAAGCAGTTGTACCCTGACCCAATGCAGTTGAGAAATGTCCCGAAGCAGTTGTGTCATAACCCATTGCAGTTGCACCATCGTGTGTAGCAGATGTATTGTGACCTATTGCAATTGAACCGTCCATTGTGGAAGTTGCTCCACTACCCATTGCGATTGAACCAACACCAGAAGAACTCGTATTATGACCCATTGCGATTGAATAAGACCCCGAAGCAGTTGATTCCCTTCCCATAGCTACTGCAGCATCTCCATCAGCCATTGTGCTTTCACCAACAGCAAACGAATACTCTCCAATATTACCATTATCCCATTGAGTACCATCTACATATCCTGCTCTAAACGCTGCCTTTCTTGGATACCACAACATCCTTGTACCCTCGCCAAGATCTGGCTCTGTCCAGCCCTCGTCAAAAACTCCAGTTGCTAGAATAGCACCATCACCTTCTCCAGCACCATCACCTATCTCCAATGCCACTCGAGGACTATCTGTCCCAATCCCTACATTACCTCCATCAAGTATTACAAAAGATGTTACACCATTATCCTGTACCTCAAAAAGACTACCTGTACCTATCTGATTAATTATCAATGCCGGTGTCACATCATTAGAAGTCATCTGTACATTACCTGCTGAGTTAAACACTACATTACCTGAGTTCTCTGTCTGTATATTCACATCCTCACTATCACCAAACAAGCCTCCTGCTGTATGTGCGTAGGGATTACTAGAAAGAGGAATTCTTGGTGTTGCTTCTCCATCTGCTCCGACCTTTACCCCTATGTAATACTCATCTGTAAAATCCATATATGCAGGGAAGGAAACACAAGTACCTAATCTTTGTCCAAAGATACCCTCTGCGTCTGGATCTATCTGCATACAATTACCTACTCCTTGATCATATATCTCTGTCCAAAGCAATGGACCAACAGCAGATGGTACATCACTAGGTAATCCAGTAGTAATATTGTTGTAAATGGAGAACTGTATGGTAGTAGCCGTAGTTATTGGTATTCCCCCACTGTCTTTTAGCTTACCTTGGTAGTTAAGATTCTCTGGGGTTGCAGCTTGCACTTGGATGGTAAAAAGAAGCAGAAAAGCACATACGAGTAGGAGTATTCTTTTTTTAGATGAGGGCAGATTATCCATCTATACTTTCTTAAGTTTTGCTAACTAAATAGTAGTACACTATATACTGTATACAATACCACTAAACAGATACTAGACGCAAGAGAATATATACTAGGAAAGAATTTACGTAACATCGCTCTGTTGGATAAAAAAGTTTATGGGAATTATCGAAGAATATTATAGTTAAATTGATTGGTTATTCCAATCGTTTTTTGATCTTCTTTTCTTTGAAATGGTTTCTTTTTGATATGACACTCTTTCCAAGTTCTTTCTCTGTTTCCTTGCGGGCTTTTCCTGCAACTCCCCCTCCTCTTTTGGCCACCTTCTTACTTTTACTAAAAGTCTCTGGCTTTTCCTTTTTAGATATTTCAGTAGTTACTTTCTCACCAAGCATATTGAAAATGAGCTCCAAGTCTGTCATATGATCTCTCAAGTTTTCCCTGTCTAATTTCTTCAATTTCTTGTATTGACTTGGTGTAATTCCAAAGGTTGCTTTAGATATCTCTGCTGTTAGAATTGCGTAGTCTTTCTTACTCTCTATTCCTCTTTTGTGCCACTCGTCTGTTAGATTTTGCCTAATTGCAATTCCTCTTACCCGTTTATTAATCCAGTCTTTAGGGTACCCTTTCTGTTCATAGATCCTTTTCATCCTTTCTTGAGCTAATTCAGGATTCTCTATCTCTTGTATCCTCTCATAACCTACCTTGGCTAGCCATCGTTTAAAGGGTTCTGCTTTTTTAGAAGGAATTGATTGAATTATACGAAATATCCCTTCGGTATTGGCACAATCTGTCTCACGCATTTTGCCATCCAGTGCTTGTAATTTCAATCCGTGACAAAATGTCACGACTTCAGTACTTTCCTTATTCAAGCGCTGTTTTAACTTTCGCCAATAAGATCCTGCATCAACACTTTCTGTTAATACCTCGCACACATCCACAACAGAAAACCACCATTCGTTGTTATGGATAATCTTACGAATTTCTTTCTTCTGAAAAATTGATATCTTTGTTGTAATTGATTTGTCTTTTGACATACTAAAAGGGTTTGTATTATTACCCTATACAATATCATCCAATGGATGGAGAATACAAGGGAAATGGGAGGCAGTTAATGAAAGAATATTAGGGAACAGAGATTCTTTGTTCCCTAATATTATAGTGTCTCTATCTATTCTTCACAAAACTCAACTCTTCCTAACTCACAGAGTGCTTGTTCCATTGCATTCATCTCAGAATCTTTCTCATCAAGTCTATCTTCTATACCACTTACCCTTTCAACCAGTGCAACAAAGTCCTCATCCTCACTTAAATCACCTAGCTCATCTATTCGTACCTCTAAGCTAGCTACTGAGTCACCTAACTCTTCAATGGAGAGAGTTTGGTCTGTAAATCCATTAACTTTCTCGTCCAGTTCTTGTACTGCGTTAATAAGGGGGACTATGAAGGTTGAGTAACTTAGAGAGTAGAAATCATCTCCACTCTGAGGTCTATTCAAACCACTAAACTCAACACCCTCAAGTGCTGCTTCTACCTCTTGTGCAATGAGGCCGGTATATTCAGTACCTGTGTTACCCTCTTTGTAATTAAAGGTAACAGGGTTTAGCTTGTTGATAAACTCAAGACCTAGAACACTCTCCTCTATATTCTCCTTCAAACGTCTGTCTGATGGATTTGACCATGCTACTTGCCCTTCAATAACAGAAACATTAGTGTCTCCAATTCTCACCTTATTGTTAGCGTTAACGGTAGCACCATTACCAATGGCTGTAGCGTTAGTAAGACCACTAGTAGAAACATCAGCCTCATAGCCAAGAGCTGTATTGTTACTTCCGGTGGTGTTTGTATCCATTGCGTATCTACCCATTGCAACATTACCACTCCCTGAATTGTTAGCTAATAAAGCGCTCCACCCTACCGCAACATTGCTATCTCCGCTTGAATTAACCAGCAATGTAGAGTGCCCAAGAGCTGTATTTCTCTGTCCTGAGTTAGCACTTGCCGTAGTGCTTCCTCTCAATGCTTCATACCCAACGGCTGTATTATAAGTGGACTGTCCTGATGTTCTATTATCTGCATAGTACATTGCACCATATCCTACTGCTGTACTTTCACTATTTGCTACATTATTACGAAGAGCATTCACTCCATTAGCTGTGTTGGAGCCTCCTGTAGAGTTGAGATAGAGAGAATTTACACCATTAGCTGTGTTGAAGTATCCTGTGGTGTTAACACGGAGAGCATCATTACCATTAGCTGTGTTGTAGCTTCCTGTGGTGTTAGCGTAGAGAGCACTATCCCCAACTGCAGTGTTGCGTTGACCTGTATTATTAGCAGCTGTACCACTTCCTCTTAATGCTTCATAACCAACAGCTGTATTATATGTATCTCTTCCTGCTATACGACTATCTGCATAGTACATTGCGCCGTATCCCATTGCTGTACTTCTACTGTTGGCTACATTGGAGTTGAGAGCATACATACCACTAGCTGTGTTGTAGCCTCCTGTGGTGTTGGAATAGAGAGAAAAGTAACCACTGGCTGTATTGCGACTCCCCGTGGTATTATTTTCAAGCGACTCAGAGCCATTGGCCGTATTAAAACTTCCTGAATTATTATTATAAAGTGCAGTAAGACCAGTAGCTGTATTATGGTACCCGGAAACATTTGAATAAAGTGCTCCACGCCCATTAGCTGTGTTAGCATAACCTGTAGTATTAGCATTTCCCGCCCCGATACCTACGAATGTATTTAATTGTCCATCAGCTCCCGCTGTATGAGATAGATTGGTTCCACCATCTCCTATGACTAAAGATCCAGTAAAACTCGTTTGATCAGGAAGATAAACAACCTGAGTACTATTAATACCTATCTTCCTATCAATGACTGACGAACTCCCAACAATTTCCAATCTAAAATTTGGAGTAGCTGTCCCTATCCCCACCCTATCCGTTGAACCGTCAGTGAAGAAAAGATGAGTTTCATTATCACCTTCTACTCGAAAATCAGTTTGAGTTCCTCCTTCGTTAATAGCTATCTCACTACTACTAAATTGAGCATCTATCATCGCTCGACCACCAGTAAATAGCTGCCAACGATCCGGACTAAAATATGTATGAGTATTAGCATCTCCATTATGGTAGATATAGTCATTAATACCAACATCACCAGCCACTTCCAATTTATAAATCGGTAAAACAGGAGTATCAATCCCCACATTACCACTCGTGTCAATTATTAACCGATTAGCAACAGCTGTCTGATCACTAATATAAAAAATTCCGTTGTTGTGTGAATTTATACTCCACTCCCTACCTCCACCAGTATTTGTTATAGCAATTTTTAAACTCCCGTCTCCCTCAACACCAGAAAGATGAAGCGGATAATTAGGACTTGTTGTCCCAATTCCTACATCACCATTCTGTAGAAATGTCATAAGGGCAGATCCTATATCATTGTTATGTCCCACATCTACCCCACTAGCTATATCCATACGATAGTTTTCTCCAGCATCTCGTCCTATTAGTGCCCAGCCTTGATCAACCACCGCTTCAGAACCAAATTTTATCACTGCTTCGGAATTGGCATTTGTCACACTTAAAAAAGCATCATATGTAAAACCATAAAACTCAAGCTCACTATCATCACTGTTTGCAGTTACTTCAAGAGCATGCCCTAAATTCTGTGCTGAAACCTCTATCGCAGCTGTTGGTGAGTTTGTCCCAACACCCAACCTATCACTACTATTATCCCAGAACAAATTAGTATTCGCTTCTGTAACTGTACTACCCGTTGTGAAAAGAACTGATCCTGCTGTATATCCAGAAGGTGTATCTGTAAGACCTAGGAAAGTTGTAGCTCCTACTCCTCCCGTATCTATTGCACACGCCCACGCCGAACCATTCCATTTCATTATTTCTCCACTTGCACATCCGTTCTGTCCTATATCACCCAAAAGAATACTAGATGTTAAGTTAAGCTTTGAGTAAGCAATTGATGCTGTATCAGAAATATCCACATTTGCTATTGTCCCATCCTCTATTTTAAGTGAAGTTACTACACCATCAAAAAGTTTTGATGTAGTTATTGCTCCGTCTTTTATCTTCACAGAGGTCACACTACTACTACCCAAGTGCTGAGTGAGAACTACTGCATCTTGAAGTTTACCTGAGGAAATTGAACCATCAAGTATCTTTACTGTTGTTACACTTCCATTTGCTAGTTTCTCAGTTGTTACTGCACCATTTGCTAACTTCACTGTTATCACGCTTCCATCCTCTATCTCAGTTGAACCACCATCATCTGTTGTAGTCCCTTCTGCTTCTTCTAGCTTTACAATTCTATCTACAAACACCTTTGCTAACTTCTCCTCAGTAATACTCCCATCTTCAACCTCAATTTCAGTCGGTGCATATTCTGTTACTGTACCCTCTATTATCTCACCATCTGCTGTTTCTAACTGAAGATTCCCCGAAGGCATTCCATCTGCTATGTTTCCACTCACCATCTTTGCTGTAGTCGTAGTTCCATCTGGAAGCTCTATCTCTACCGAAGTAAACACATCTTCTGCCAGTTTGTCGTAGGAAATAGATCCTTCCTCTAACTCTCCTCCTCGGAGTTCTTCCAATTCAACCTGTTGCTTACTATTGTGGATTACTTGAACAGTGGTAGCACCGACCAAGCCAACTGCCATAACTATTAGGAATACTACACTTGCGAAACCTTTGAAATATGATTTGTGATTGGGCATGTTTAAAAGACCTTATTTTAATTACTAATAGAATAGCATAAGGTGAAGAAACACTTCAAGAAAACGGGAGCTTATAGCCTTTGTTCTTTATTGCTGTAGAGTCGCATCTCGGAAGGTAAACCCTTCCTGTTTTATAAACACAAACTCAAAAATCTCCTTCTCTATTTCATCCCCTCTTTGCCAAAAGTAAGTGACTATTGTTTTGTACTCCTCACCATCCCTATCCACCTCTCTACTAACCTGCACCTCTATTGGACCACTCAATCCTTCATCAGTATGACTATCCCTCCAACTATTCTTAACTGCTAGATATTCATCTTCTGTATACTCTTCCTTTTGTTCTGCCTCTAGATACTGATACAGAATCCTGTACTTCCTAAACCTCTCGGCATCTTCAATCTGACGTGAGAACTCAAGTACACTACTCTCAATACCTATATCTATACTCTTTCTCTTCTTCACTGGTATTCTCACCTCTTCAAAGAAATCACTCCCTACAAGAACTAGAGTGTCATCATCCCAAACTTCTAGACTAAACTCCCCCCTCTCGTCTGTCTTTGTATCTGTCTCTCCATCTATTAGACTGTTTACCTCTACTCCTTTCAATGGGCTATCTGTCTCTAAATCATATACTCTACCTTCCACCGTTATTCTCTCTGCAGGTATTTCCCTGTTGATATATTTAAAGAGAAGGAATATGGATAGGGCGATTACACCAAGAATGAGAACTATACGAAAGATCTTATTGTTCCAGAGAAGTCTTAGTATTGATGTCCTTTTCTTTTTACGTATCATCTTTATTGTTGTTTTCTAAGTTTATCCCACTTTCTATATTGCCAAATATTGATGATAATGAGGATAACTACAATTATCCAGAACCACCAAGGTATTAGTTGTTTACGCACTATTTCAAACTCTCCCATCCACTTCTCATCCACAATTTCCTTACCACCTTTTGTAGAAACTGCATATACATCATGTACTCCCTCTGGAAGGATATTAGCTGCTCGTATTTGCCACTTACCTTCATCATCTGATGTAGTCATCAGGATGAGTGGGTCAGATTTAATCATGATAGCGACCATCATATTTGGTTCTGCTTCTCCCTCGAAGATAATTTCATCACCTTCTATCTTTATTCTCACCGTTATATCCCCTACTATCTGACCATTGATCTCAGAGAGTGATACGGATTCTAGACCAGAAGCAGACGGCAATATTATCTTCGCACTTGTACATATCAGCTCCCCTATTCTCTGAATCTCCTCTGCTGGTAAGGTGATAATTTCTGCGTCAATTTCTGGACACTCTTCACACTCCTCACATTCTTCACAGGTTGGACAGGTCTCACAAATTGGACAGTCTGCAGGCTCTGTAGTTCCTACTGCTAGACCGTATGAGACTTGGTCCATAGAGTTACTAGCTAAGTCACTCACATTGATAATGACCTCAAGAGCGTAGTAAAGATCTATGTCATCATCGGGGTTGATTGTAATAAAGTAGTCAGAAGAATCTCCAGAGTATGAGAATGGATGTACTCCTGCTCTAGTATATGTCACTCCATCTACTATGATTGATAGACTATCTATATCTACCCCTGTACCATCATCTGTACAGTGGAAAGTAATATCATCAGAAATTGCCATAGATACAGAATTCCTCTCTGGAGTATACAAACTACACTCAGGAGCAACAGTATCTGCAGTTGTGAAAGAGTAAGAGGTATTTAGGGTATTGATGGTTGGTAGTCCGTAGTCGTCTACAGTGATACTCACACTCACAAGGGTATTCTCTGGAAAGTCGGTTGTTGGATTGATACTAATATTGTAATCATACACATTTCCATAGTCATTGTTTCCTAGTACCGTCACTGTCATTTCTAAATCTGCACTGTCGTACACAAAAGTCCCCCAAGCTGGTGCAGAGATAGTTACACTCAAGGTAGAGATATCAACACCAGTACCCGGATAGCCTCCTGGTACAGCAAGATCTCTTACATTGAAATTAACATTGGTAACTGTAGATACCCCACTCTGTCCATTGTTAGGATTACGATTGTAAACGGAAGGTGCATCATTATCATCTTCAACTGTAAAGGTGTATGTATGGTTTGAAAGCGTATGAACAGTAGGTACTCCTAAATCGGAGATGGTAATATCAACCGTCATGACTTCAGTGTAGTAGAAGTTGTTGGCTGGATTAATGACTACATCACAGTAGTCTACCCTGTTAGCATTTGTAGTATGGCAATTGTACGACACTCCCGCACTTACTTCAGTGTAATTAACAGTCCCCCAATTAGCACCAGAAACACTCACTTCCAGAGTGCTAATATCTACACCAGCATCTCCATCGTTAAGTCTAAACTCAATATTGTCATTAGCGGCCACATCAACTGCACCATCATCAGGATCACGATCACTTACAGTGGGAGTATCAGCGTCTGCCAGCAACGATACGGTGTAGTCATCTGCCTGTTCCAAGATATCATTCCCTGTACCATACTCAGCTAAATTACAATCAGTAGTTACCCCAGGAGTGAAATCGTAGTCCCAATCGTAGTTACCACTATCCGACAAAACCGTAAAGTAGAAATATGCGAAAGTACCAGTACCATTGTAAGAGTTCCCTGGATTGTTGTAAGAACCTAGCTTAATCTGAGTAGCAGATACAATATTGTTGGTATAGTTGTTGTACTGAGAACCAGTATATATAGAGGTAGCAGCAGTAGAACAATTGCTCTGTACAATCTCAACTAAAGTATTGTCGTAATCAATAACCAAGTCAGCACCACCCGTATTATGACCATCTGTATCAAGTACAACATTAGCTCGTACACACCTACCTCTATAGAATTCATTATTCAATCCTCCCTGTCCCTGAGGAATATCAAAAGTAAAAGAAGTTGCAGCTTGTACAACAGAAGGAACTGCTAGAAACACAAAAGCTATCCCAACGAATATGAATATTTGAACTACCCTTCTATACATACTATTTATCATATCACTTTGTCTAATTTTAATCTCCATCTGTTCCATAGTTATTAATTAATTTCGTCATATCCAAAGAATTGACCTGGTGGTTTTCATCAACATCAGCTCGCTCATCAGAAACACCAGCATCGTTTTCTCCCCAATGCGAAACTAGATATGTTGCATCCAAAGAGTTCACTTGATTGTCCCCATCAGGGATTGTACCACTAGTATATACATCACCACATAAGAGAGGATCTGCACCAGCTAAGGTAAAATCTAAAACATTTGCACCCTCTACCAAAGATTGGGCTGACAACATCTTCTTCAAATGGGCATAGCCCTTTACTACTACATCGTAAGTCCCAGGAGGGATACCAGTTAACAAAAGGTTTGAGTACTCTCCATCATTGTTAGTAGCTACAGCTGCATAGGTTTGTAAAGCTGTTGTCTCTCCCACATTTCTAATTTCAATAATTGCTAGGGTAGAGTTATTACCAACCGCAGGAAGACGCTTTTCAGGGATTACAGTAAAGTCAATAAGGACATCCCCAGCATCTCCGTACAGATATCCGTGTAAAATATTGAAGTTAGCACTATCAGACTCACCAATAGCCAAGTCTCCAACCTGCTGATTCTCAATCTCGTAACCTGCAGAAGAAGAGTCCTCTCCCCCACTGTTCCCCGCATTATCCGGTTCAATTGTATAGTTAGTAGAGGAAG
>Ga0255374_10038_pt1 | contig 16401 bp, 19 predicted proteins | sample ANMaggSeSYBR01H4_FD_182088 | JGI IMG/M metagenome (GOLD analysis project Ga0255374, IMG submission 182088) | Sediment cell enrichment communities from methane seep in Santa Monica Basin, California, United Staets - ANME aggregate JGI... | ecosystem: Environmental > Aquatic > Marine > Cold seeps >... | reverse complement strand
TAAGTATTTGATATATTATATAAAATAAGGAGGATGGGACTAATGGGACGATTACAATCTATAATTTTTTTAGTGATACTTATGTTAACTACATTGGGCGACCTTTTAATCCCGGTTATTATTGGAACTAAATATCCGGGTTATAATCATTTGATAGATACAATTAGCACCTTGGGAACCGATAAAAGCCCGGTACAGAAATTCCAATGTATAAATCTTATAGCCGTTGGGATTTTATTTATTATATTTTCCTTTGGGCAAGGTTTATCATTTACCCAAATAAAATGGTGCCATACATTATTTATTATAGGTATTATTCTATTTGGCGTAGGAACTATTTTGGCGGGAATTTTTCCGGAAGATCCAAAAGGTATCGCGGAAACAGTTTCTGGCAAAATTCATGGTATCGCCTCAGGTATAGGTTTTATTTTTTTAATCCTAAATCCTCTATGGGCTATTTGGATTACTGAATTTAAGGACTTGAGATATGTGAATATAACTTTATTCGTTCTGGCTATTTTAACATTTATCCTCTTCATGATATCAGAAAATATAAACAGTGGCATTTTTCAATATACAGGATTATTTCAAAGATTAAACTTAATCATCTTATATGGACATTTAATTCTTAATTATATATGGATTATTAGATGATTCGCATATAGCAGGAAACAGTCATCAGGTCTCAACAGGCTGACCCTTTCTTTTTTTGAAACCGGATTAATCCTTTTTAGATTAACATATACATAATTTAAATAATTTATTGGAGGACATTATGAAGTATAAAGAATTTGGAAGAACAGGAATAAAAGTCTCGGTTATTGGGCTAGGAACATGGCAAATTGGCGGACCGAGTACATTGGGTGGAAATCAAATAGGCTGGGGAGAGATAAGCAAATCTCTCGCGGTTGATATTCTAAATACCGCGTACGATAATGGTATTACTTTTTTTGATACTGCGGATGTATATGGAAAAGGGAGAAGCGAAGAACTTATCGGAAAAGACTTTAAAGACCGCAGAGATAAAATTATTATCTCGTCAAAATACGGCAACCGTGAAACCGGAGAAGGAAAATGGTTTAAAGACTTTTCCGCCGAATGGATGGTACAGTCTCTTGAGGGAAGCTTGAAGCGGCTTCAGACAGATTATATTGACCTCTATATGCTTCATTCACCTAACGCGGATTATCTATTGGATGAGGAACTGGTAAATGCTCTGGAGAGACAAAAAACATTAGGCAAAATACGATATTGGGGAGTATCGCTCATCCCTAAAGGCAGAGGAATTGTACCTGCTGATCAGGGAATTAATATTGCAAAACAAGAGAAACCGTGTGATTTTTACGAACTGAGGTATAACCTACTTGAAAGAGAAGCGGAAGCGGAATTCTTTCCTCTTTCTCTCGAAAAAGGATTGGGAATAATTGCCCGTGTACCTCTGGTATCAGGATTTCTTTCAGGTAAATATAGAAAGGATGTAACATTCCCGAAAAACGATCTTCGCAGCGGGTATAGTAGAGAAAAAATCGAGAGGCTAATAGATCAGGTGAATAAACTGAAATTCCTGGCTGAGGAGTTAAATACCACCATGGCACAGGCTGCGCTTAAATTCTGTACACAGCATCAGGCAGTCTCTACTGTTATACCGGGCGGAAAAAATCCAGAACAGGTCATACAAAATGCCCAGGTCACGGACCTTCCTGATATTACTCCTGATATGATTGAGAAAATCAATTTTAAGACAAAGTAAGACAAGGGGACGAAAATTAATTTACCATGAGAAAGGAAATTATCCATGGCTGCTTCTTATTATTATCTAATCATTCCATCGGTTTTTGGAGCATTCAGCATACTGTGGCGGGAATCCGGAGGAAAATCCAAGATATTCAGAATTATTCTCTCTAAAAATCAGGATTCGGCTTTGAAATTAATTCAAAATACTTTTTCTATTGCCTGTCAATCATCGAATTCGACCATCCTTCATTTAGTGAGTCTTATGCAAAGTTTTCTATCCGGTAAATTAGTAGAATTCGATCTCAACCTATTAGCTTTTGAGACATGTTCTAACTTCCAACAACGCGTTCTTATTGCTGAAAACAGCATACCCAGAGGGTGGGTTAGCACATACGGCAGAATAGGAAAATATATCGGGGTTAACAGGGGGGCACGAGCTGTTGGCAATGCCCTGGCAAGCAATCCCTTCCCTATTATCATTCCCTGTCATCGAGCAATTAGATCCGATCGGACACTGGGAGGATATCAAGGAGGTGTGGAAATGAAACGAGCCTTGCTTGAGTTTGAAGGAATAAAAATATCTGAAACTGGGAAAGTAATTGTACCGAGGTATTATTATTGAGCCACATAAAACACCAGACTCCTGTCTGGTGTTTTATGTGGCTATCCAGACGAGATGGCATTTGGTATAATGAAGTATGAGATTTAGAAAAAGTGCCCATGCTATCTACAAAACAGAATACCACCTCGTCTGGATACCGAGATATCGGAGAAAAATCTTTGCAAAAGGAGTAAAGGAATATACGGAGAAGATACTCTCGCATATTCCAGAACTTTATCCTGATATCGAGGTAGTAAAGCTTAGTGTACAAGAGGATCATGTTCACATGGTAGTCGTGATACCTCCAAGAATTGCAGTTGCCGATGCAATTCAGTATATCAAAACACAATCGGCAAAAAAACTCAAGGCGAAATTTCCTTTTATGCAAAAAACCTATGCAGGGAAAGGCGGCATCTGGTCGAGAGGATACTGCGTATCGTGTATAGGCTTAAATGAAAAGGAAATTCTCGCCTACGTTGAGCATCAAGAAAAAGAAGACAAAGGGCAACTGCAATTAACATTGCCATAGGTTCAAGATACCCCCAGCTCCTGCTGGGGGAGTTTCATTAAAATAATTTCAAATTTTCTTAATAAATATTTTGACCTTTTATTGATGTGAATTAAATTGAAAAACTTCTACGATATTGCAGATAAATTATTATAAATTTAAAAAGGAATTATTCAAATATTATGATAAATAGTTGGAAAAGAATCACTATAATTATGTTCTTATTAATTGGTTATGTCGGCTTAGACCAATTTACAAAATATCATGCAAAAAAAATGCTCGTTCCCGGTTCTGTTATTCGTTTTCTCGGAGATACGATCAGATTACAGTATGCTGAAAACAAAGGGATTTATTTGAGCCTTGGCTCTGCATTACCTGATGAAATCCGATTCTGGCTTTTTACCGTGGCCGTATCTGTATTGCTTACCTTTTTGTTCTTATTTTTAATTTTTTCGAAAAAGTTGTCATTTTTCCCAACCATCGCCTTGACCCTAATATTATGCGGTGGAATTGGTAACTTGATTGATCGGATATTTCATCAAGGTGTGGTTATCGATATGATTAATTTTGGTATTGGAAATTTACGAACCGGAATATTAAATTTAGCGGATTTAGCGATAACTTTTGGTGGCGGATTGATGATTTACTATGTATTGTTTGATGACAAACTAAACAATTCATCATAAGCTGTTCCGCTAATGAAAAATACGGATTCATCATCCACTGAAAGGCAAAATCCCTTTCTTTAAAAAACTTGATTTGCTCTAACACTTCCAAATCTTGTTTGCTGTAAAGTCGATATCCTACTTCTGTCTTATGAGAAGGGGGAAGCAAATCAATCTCATCTCCCAACTATTTTTTTAAAAAAGAAGGATTTTTTAAAACCTCTATCGTATTATTATTAAGATATAGAAAAATTGAAAAAGACTAATTCTTTTAACCGCTGGTGGTGATTCAATGAAGTAAATATATATTTGAAGCGTGTCAAAGAACCGTTTCCCGGCACATGTCTTTTTTTGACCACCATTATTCTTATATTTAAAAAGGAATAGAGTTTTAAAAATTTGTGATGTTTTAAAAGTTTTTTAACTTTTTCTTTTGGCTTATTATTGGATAGTATTTTATAAAGATAATATGTCACCTATTGCATATATTATATCAAATTTAGTAGATTTAGAGGTACAAGGTACAAAAAAATGAAGAGGATTAATAATGAAAAAATCTTTTAATAAAATAGCTCCAATAGTAAGCATTCTTGCAATTGGCATGCTGTCGCTAAGCATGTTAGAGCCTGTTCTGCCACTTTACCTGATCCATGTCGGTTTTTCCTCTAAAGCGACGGGCGTGATGATTTCGGCCTTATGGCTTGGTATGATTATTGGTGAGAGTTCATGGGGATGGATAGCTGACAAGATAGGAATTAGAATCCCAATGATTTGGGGAACTTTAGTTAGCGGTATAATATTACTTGGATTTTTATTAGCCAAAGGGACATATATTGTTTTCATTGCAATATTATGCTTGGGATTATTTCGGTCTGCAGTCTTTGGCCCAGCTCGGGGGTATGTAGGAAAGCATGCTCCTGCACTTAGAAAAGCCGCATTTATGGGAATAATTACAGTTGTAATCGGTGGCTCTAAAAGTCTTGGGGCTCTGTCGAGTGGACTTCTTGCCAGTAGTTTGGGATACAGCTGGGTAATTTATATAACTATTGGGATTTATATTCTAGGTGGCTTAATGACAATTGTTATCCTTAGGGATTTAAAATATAATGCCCCCAAGCTTTTACCCGCAAATAAGCATTTATTTGCTAAAGATTCAAAAAATTATCGCCGCATGTTTTTTTTATGCGCAATAACCAGCTGTGAATTATTTGGGTTAGGTTTATTTACAACTTTTCTACCACTTCTCATTACTCAGGTTGCGGGCTTTAGCGTTACTTCCGTTGGCGTTATTTTTACAGTGAGAGGAATAATTACTATGATATTTGGAGTTCCTATGGGAACATTGGCTGACCGTAAAGGAAAAAAATTGTTAATGATAATTGCTCTTGCGACGTCAGCAGTTAGCATGATAGGAATCTCTGTGGCTAACAGCTTCCTATGCTTTTTGGTATCTGTCGTTTTATTTGAAATAGGTTTGGCTACCTATAGCCCTGCGGCATTAGCTCTACTGTCAGATTCCGTATCTTCTGAACGCCAGGGGTCAGTGATGGGGATATACGGAGGTATATGCGAAAATACAGGAATTATGGCTGGAGCATTTTCGGGGGGATTTGTCTGGAATATTTTTGGACCACGAGCAACCTTTTTGTTGGGGAGCCTGGTATGCATAATAGGAGTAATTATGTGTTTATTTTTAAATATCGAAGAAATAGAACGTGTCAATAAACTTACCAATTAAACGAACGGGAAGAAAATAATGTATTTAAGATAGAGGAATATATTCGTTGTTTGTATTTTCTTTACAAAAAAGAAGGATATTTTAAATTTTTTGTCGCATTAGTATTAAGATGTATAAAAAATTTAGTCAAAATATGAATAATAGGGATAGATGTCCCCTACCTAATACGTGACACGTACTCTAATAGCCCCAGCAAATACAGTTTGACATTGTAGTCAATAAGTACTACAATTGTATTCAAAAAGGACTACAATTATGGATATGTTTCGTATTACCAAATCTAAATTAAGAGAAGAACTCTTAACTCTCTACTTTACCAATCCAAATAAAAAATACTATTTAAGAGAGCTAGAGAGAATACTTAACTTTTCAGTAGGAAATATTCGCCGTGAGTTGATTAAACTTGAAAGTACAGGACTTTTTATTAGTGAAAATAAAGGAAACCTCGTTAATTATTATTTAAATAAATCTTATCCTCTTTTTAAAGAACTAAAAAGTATTATCTTTAAAACTTCCGGTGCTCCCAAAATGCTTCATAATATTTTAAAAAAGTTTAAGGGTGTAAGCCAGGCTTTTATTTATGGTTCTTTTGCTAAAAGAAAAGAGAGAGAAAATAGCGATATAGATTTATTGATTATAGGAGAGGTTGATGAGGATAAGTTAATTGAAGGGATAGGCAAATTAGAGAAAAAATTACAAAGAGAAATAAATTATACTGTTTATGAAAAAGAAGATTTTAATAAGAAGAAAAAAGAAGGCAACTCTTTTATTTTAGATATTTTAAAAGAGAAGAAAATTTTATTAATAGGGGATGAAAATGGACTATAAAGATACAGTAAAAATAATGCTAGATCATGGTCTGATAAAAAACAAAAAGTAGATTTTTCTCAAATCAAGGCACTTTTGATTAGAGCTCAGAAAGATATAGTTGTTGCTAAAGCTAATTTAGAAATTGATGAAGAAGTTACTTATAATTATGCATATTTGGCAATGTTAAGATGTAGCAGGTCAATGGTGTTTATGAAAGGGTATAGATCAGTTGATGGCCAGCAGCATAAAACAATTATAGAATTATCCGGAGAAATCCTGGGAGAAGAATTTAAGAGTATTGTTAAAAAATTTGATCGTATGCGGCGGAAACGAAACCAATTTACTTATGACCCTTTTATTCCTGTTTCCAAAATTGAAGCAGAAAATGCTTTAAAAACAGAAGAAAATTTTGTAAAAACAGTGTTAAAATTAGTTCAAAAAGAAAATCCTCAACCAAGGTTTAATTTTAATAAATAGAAAATTAAAAATAATAATATCACGGGGACGGTTGTTTTGTCACTAAAATATAACAGTGGTTCTATAGCAGATTTATTGATTAAATAATTAATTAAAAATGTAAAAAAAGAGGAACAGAAAAACCGATTTTTGGCTAAATAAGGCAGATAAGTATATATGGAATTAGAGGATTAGCAGTTTTTATAGGAAAAAATAGCAAGGCTCTAAAACGTAGAAAATAGAAGGGTTTCTGCGTTTTTTTGTTATATGGAATGTTGGTAATACTTCTAAAATATGGAGAAAATGAAGTAAAAAAGGGCTAAAACCGTATTTTAAGGAGTCTGAAAGCCTTGCAATATAAGGGTTTTAACGAAATATGGTCATAATAGCGTTTCTTGAGGTGGCCTAAGGTGATTGGCTATGTTTTTTAAAATAAGCGCTTAAAAGGCTTTATTTTAGATGTGGGCGGAAACCCTTATTATATAAGGCTTTCAAGAAGCTTTTTTCCCCATAGGTTTTACACATTTTACCCATTTGTCGTTTCCACTTCCCCATATGTCATTCCCATGAAACCTGTCCTCGACTTGATCGCGAAAGCGGGAATCCATCTTGCGCTTCGCAATTATTTTTTAAAAAAAGAAGGATATTTTAAATCTTATTACGTATATATAATATATAACGTGAAATATTTTAGATAAATAAGTTTTTTATATTCTATAAATTTATAAATTTTATATCGTGACCTGTATAAAGGTAACAGGAAAGACCTTTTCTTTTGTTTAAAAAAGAAAAAGAGCCGAAGAGATAAGGTACTAAATATATCTAAACTTTCAGATAAAAGGCTGTTACCGGACAGAACTCTGTAGAACTTTCCTATTGCGGACAACCCATGGAATAAATAGAAGGTTAAAGGAAGGATAAAATTTCAATAAAAGGAGGTAGCCACGCCTGAATTTGGAAATCCGTTTTCTGGTCTTAAGAAAGACCGTAAGCTCACGAACGAAGAGTTAATTCGTGCAATAAGGTTTATGATTGCAGCAGAGTTGAAGCCATTCAACTTTATATGCAACTCGCTGAATCAACTGATAACAAATTAGCACAAGATGTGTTGAAGGACATTGCAGATGAAGAGCGTGTTCATGCTGGAGAATTTCTTAGACTTTTGAAAGAACTTGCACCAGATGAAGAAAAATTCTACAGAGAAGGCGCTAAAGAGGTAGAAGAAGAAATTAAAAAATAAAGTAAAGGAAATTAAAAATGAAACGCTTATTTAATTGGCAGGTTTTATTAGGTCTATCCCTAATAGCTTTATCTACGCTGGTTTATTTTATCCACTATTTTATTTTTAGAGACGCACATCATATTTTCATATATCTTATTGGAGATATCGCTTTTGTTTTCTTTGAAGTCTTGTTAGTGACTTTGGTTTTGCACCAGTTACTGCGCTATAGAGAAAAGAAAGTTATGTTGAACAAATTAAATATGGTTATAGGAGCGTTTTTTAGTGAGGTTGGTGGAGAATTGCTTAAAACATTTTCAGGTTTTGATACAAAGTCTTCTGAAATTACTCAGAAACTGGTTATAACAAATGAGTCTTTTGAAAAAGAGTTTTTGAAAATTTACAAAAGTGTCGAAAATCACACTTACAACATTGACAGCAAGAGAGGGGATTTAGAGAATATTAAAAATTTCTTGAAGGAGAAGAGACAATTTTTACTGAATCTTTTGGAAAACCCTAATCTATTAGAACATGAGTCATTCACAAATCTACTTTGGGCAGTATTTCATTTAACTGATGAGCTTACTTACAGAAGAAGCCTGAACGGGTTACCAGAAACTGATTATCAACACCTTGCAGGAGACATAAAAAGGGCATATCATCTTTTGATTTTAGAATGGTTGAACTATATGAAGCATTTAAAGGCTGATTATCCATATCTTTTTTCTCTTGCAGTTAGAACAAATCCTTTTGATGCAAATGCATCGGTAGAAGTTAAATAGATAGTTGCTTGTGATCAGCAAAGCAAGCCTACCATGGAGAAAGCAGGGGAAGTAATCTCAATGCATGGTTCTGTCATTACGCGGGATGAAAATCTGATACAATCTCATATTCCACATACCGTAAAAGTATCAGGTATAACTCGCTAAAAAATAAATAGAGACAAACTCCTATTTATCGCCTTCCAGAAAGGCTTGAAGGGCAGCTTAAGAGACTTTTTAAGTTAAAACCGAAAAAGGAAGGACTAAGAAGAAAGTTAATAAATAGTTATCTGTCCCTATTATTTTTTAACCTCTAAATCCTGTTCAACCTTTGTCATAATTGTAAAATCGAACATCTTTTTGGGATGATATTAAAAAGATTTTTTTTAGAATGAAAGGTGCATGTAAGATGAAGTTATTATCATGGAATGTGAATGGTCTTCGAGCCATCTACAAGAAGAACTTTTTAGAATGGTTTATAGAAAAAAACGCAGATATTTTTTGTGTTCAGGAAACCAAGGCGCATCGCGAACAATTGCCAGATGATCTCGTAGAAAGAGAAGGGTATTCGAGCTATTTTGCACAGGCAGAGAAAAAGGGATATAGCGGAGTTGCTCTCTGGACTAGAAAAAAACCGGAGAGTACATCCTATCAGTTGAATATCCCTCGATTTGACCTTGAAGGTCGATTGATTCAAGCAGATTATTCTGAATTTACTTTATTTAATATTTATTTTCCTAATGGCAAAGCTTCCAGAGAAAGATTGCAATTCAAGTTGGATTTTTATGAAACCATTCTAAAAAAAATGGATGACTTGTTAAAACAGGAAAAAAAGATTATTATCTGTGGTGATGTCAATACGGCTCATCGCGAAATTGACCTGGCCCGACCCAAGGAAAATGAGAAAATTTCCGGCTTTTTACCTGAGGAACGTGCGTGGATCGATCGATTAATAGAACGGGGATTTATTGATGCATTCAGGAAAATCCATTCCGAAAATGGCCATTACAGCTGGTGGGATTATAAAACAAGAGCCAGAGAACGGAATATTGGATGGAGAATTGACTATTTCTTTATCAGTAATAGCCTAAAAGAACATTTAAAGTCTGCTTTTATTGAATCAGAAGTTTTGGGTTCCGACCATTGTCCCATTGGTATTGAATTAGATTTTAATCATTAATTTACTTGTCATGTATCTATTTGAATTAACGGCGAACTTTTTAAGATGGATTATTCAGCGGTTTTCCAGACTGCCCAAAGATTTGAATAAAAAAGTAAAGTGAATGATGAAATAAAGGAAAACTTGCAAAAGGTGATAAAAGCCTTAAAAGAAATATGAATGTCAAATGTTGAGACCTGACCCCTTCTTACTTTTAGGAGATTATTAGTTTTATTAAAATAAATTTCGAAAGATTAAAATTTTATTTATATAAGGAGATAGTGTGATGGATAATGGAAAAAGACTTTATATTTTATGGAGCAATCAAGATCCGGTGACTGCTGAAAAGATGGTTTTCATGTATGCTCTTAATGGTAAATTGAGGAAATGGTGGGATGAGGTCATAATAATAGTATGGGGAGGTTCCACAAAGTTAATTACCGAAAGCAAACAGATACAGGATAAAATTAAAGATTTAATCAAGGAGGGAGTAGAATTTTCTGCCTGCAAAGCATGTGCTGAACAATTAGGTGCAGTTGATGTTTTGGAAAAACTTGGAATCGAGGTAAAGTATTGGGGCCAGCCTTTGACGGATATTATTCAAAACGGAGAAAAATTGATAACCATTTAAGTTTGCCCCAGAAACCGTTGCAATAGCTCTAATAATTCGATAATTCTTCCTATTATAAAAAGACATTATTGTCATAGGGGCGGTTATTTTGAAAATAAAATACGACACTAGTTCTATAGCAGATTTATTGATTAAATAATTAATTAAAAAAGATAAAAAAAGAGGAACAGGAAAACCGATTTTTAGTTAAATAGGGCAGATAAGTATATATAGAATTAGAGAATTATCGGTTTTTATAGGAAAAAATAGCAAGGCTCTAAAACGTAGAAAATATAAGGGTTTCTGCGTTTTTTTGTTATATGAGATGTTGGTAATACTTCTAAAATATGGAGAAAATGAAGTAAAAAAGGGCTAAAACCGTATTTTAAGGAGTCTGAAAGCCTTGTAATATAAGGGTTTTAACGAAATATGGTCATAATAGCGTTTCTTGAGGTGGCCTAAGGTGATTGGCTATGTTTTTTAAAATAGGCGCTTAAAAGGCTTTATTTTAGATGTGGGCGGAAACCCTTATTATATAAGGCTTTCAAGAAGGTATTTTCCCACAGGTTTTACCCCCCCCCCACTTGAAAGTAAATATTGTTAGTTCTAATCCTTTTGTTATTACGAGCTTTCGAAGAAAGTGCGGAGATATTTATTAAAGTAATAATATATTACATAAACTTGTAATAATAAGTAACATATATTATAGTATATATGGTTATATTTTTTTAAAGGAACGAGGTGCAATAAAATGCCTACATTATATAAGAATCTAGGTTTTAAAATTAAAAAATTAAGAGAGAAAATAGATATATCACAGTCCAGTTTGGCTGATGCATTAGGTGTAGATCGGGTGACTATTTCAAAAATTGAAAACGGAGAAAGAAAAATATATGCAGAGGAAATAAAAAAGCTTTCTGAGTATTTTAATATTTCTTCAGATGTATTGCTTGATTTAAAAGAAGATATAGAAGTAATCATTGAAAAAAATACATATAAACAGAAACCAAAAAAGGAAATACGAATAAGTGTTCCCCAAAAAAATCTGCAGAAATTTAAAGAAGTATTGCTCTATATACTAAATAAAATTGGGTCAAAACCCAATATAGGAGAATCGGTATTGTACAAATTGCTTTACTTTATTGATTTTGATTTTTATGAAAAATACGAAGAACAACTTATTGGAGCAACCTATATAAAAAATCATTATGGTCCTACCCCCAAGGAATTTATAAAAATAGTTAAAGAGATGGAAGGCAAAGACCTGATTAGGGTGAAAGACAGCTATTTTAAACATCCTCAGACTAAATATTTATCTAAAAGAGAATCGGATTTGACCCGGTTAAAAGCTCATGAAATAAAAATGATTGATAGCGTATTAGATAGATTATCTGATATGAATGTCACTGAGATAAGTAATTATTCCCATAAAGATGTACCATGGTTAACCACTAATAATGGAGAAATAATAGATTATGAATCCGTATTCTACCGCACGAAACCCTATTCGGTGAGGACCTATATTGAAGAAAATATTTAATGAAGTCTTAATGCTTCCTGATTTCGTGAAAGATTTTAAAAAGTTAAAGAAAGCTTATCCTACCTTAAAGCAGGATTTAGAAGTATTTGTAAATAACCAGCTTAGATTATCTCACAAATTAAACATTGAAAATTGCGGAATTGTTCGAATCTCAGGACTTTCCATATCGGAACCCAAAATCTACAAAGCCAGAAAATTTGCCTGTAAATCATTAAAAGGAAGGGGCTCTTACAGTGGAATAAGGATTATTTATGCGTATTTTGAAGATGATGACCGAATAGAGTTAGTCGAAATATATTTTAAGGGAGATAAAGAAAACGAAGATCGACAAAGGATTCTAAAATACTATTCAGATGAAAAATAAAAAATTCAAGCAATATAAAAGTGATTTAACCATAAATCTCTTTGGTTTTACTAAGGGGGTTTTTATTACCTAAAGCTTTCTATAAAAAAAGAAGGATTTTTTAAAACCTTTGTCGTATTAATATTAAAGTGTAGAAAAATTGGAAAACATTAATTCCTTTGGACCGTTGGCGGTGATTCAATAAGATAAATTTATATTCTTGAAGTGTGACAAAGAACTGTTCCCTGACACAAAAACAAAAAGTCTTTTAATCTATTACAAATAATTAATTAAAGGAGAAAAAATATGAAAAAACAGATTAGTGAAGGCGGGTCAGTCGTTTATTGTTTAGGACTAATTGGTGCGGCTGTCTATTTCATCGGTAATGCCACAACATTCTGGATGGGAGTCATTGGCTTTTTAAAGGCTCTAGTTTGGCCAGCATTTCTAGTCTATCAAGCTTTTGAAATTTTAAGCAAGTAGATTGTTTAAGTATAAAAGCAAAATGGTAAAATTAAAGTTTGGCCCGAAGTGGTGCTGTCTACTTGACAGTATTTAAAACAGATCAGTTGCATGCTCTAGCGCCTTTATTTCTTGATTTGCGCGAACATGGAATTAATATTGCCGGTATATTTTAGGGCATTTGGCTATTTCCCAGGGGTTATTTAGTTTTCAAGTCGGGTTACATTCCCAGAATTCCGGGCGTCTTGTTGATAATTGGATGTTTTGGCTATCTGATTTTTGTTATATTCTTTTTCCCCCGATTTTCCCCATTTGTAAGTAAATATGTTTAATATTAATCTTCTATTATCGTGAGCTTTCGAAGAAAGCGCGGACATCCCGTTACTCCTTATGTCATTCCCATCTCCCCTTATGTCATTCCCGCGAAAGTGGGAATCTATCCTCTCTTTTCCATTTAAATACCATTCACTAACAACTAATACACTTCGCAACTATTTTTTTAAAAAAAGGATTTTTTAAAATCTTTGTCGTATTAGTATTAAGGTGTAGAAAATTGAAAAAGACTAATTCTTTTCACCACTGGGTGGTAATTTAATAAGGTAAATATATATTTTTTAAGTGTGACAAAGAACCGCCCCCTGACACACAGAATATTAGTATATTTTAGTAAGTGGAGTTGGACTAAACAAACGGTAAAATGAATCGAAAAAACAAACAAAGAATCATAGTAATTAATTTATTATTATTTGCTCTTTTATTTGGATTAGTTTCCTTAAATAAAGAATTTTTAAGACCCTTATATTCTAATACACCAATTATAAAAGTTTTAATCGGAAGTTTTCCGAATTTCATAGCTGCATATATTATCAGCCTTGCTTTTATAAATGTAGTTGTGATAAGGGAGCCAAAATATGGTCGCCTTATTGTTTATCTAAGTTCTTTACTAGTATTCGCAATATTAACTATTGAAGAATTTAAACCTATATGGGGAGCTAGTACACACTATGACTCATTTGATATTTTTGCAAGTGGATTAGGTTCTTTATTAGCCATTTTGACTTTTGAACTAGTTGTTTTGAAGCGAAAAACAAAATAAATAAATTTAATTACAATGAAAGGACATAATAGGGATAGACACCTATTTTTCTTGGACATCAATTCCGCGAAGTTATATAAAAAAATTGAGGGGGAAGATGAAAAGTAATATTGCAAGACTTGACCCCTTAATAAATTTAGACCCTCTAAGTACTCTATCGAAGTGCTTGAAGTACAAGTAAGATTTTCTTTCTTTCAGTTGGTCTTTCAGACGCAAAAGATGCAAGTGTAGATGGTCTTTTTTTAAGATGAAAGAATTTCACAAATTCTTTCAATTCGACTGGTAATCCTATGTAAACTTCCCACCCCAAGTCGTATCTTGTGTAGTTCCTTGCAAAAGCATCAACAGTCTTACGGTCTTCCTCTGTCAATTCGGCATAACTTACTGCGAACATCCTCATCCTCTTCTTAGGCATCCTTCCCAAAAATTTCCTTACAAGATCTTTTCTTCCTTCTATGAACGGATGCATTTTGTTTATCATATCAGATACGAATCCCATCGTTTCGTATCTGTGGGACATAAAATTCGTGAATTCATTCATATCCGCTGTACAGAGTTCAATTGCCCGTTCCAATTTCCCTTTTCTGCTTAGATAAGGAAGTTTTTCTTTCCTATCAAAAACAGTCATATATGTTAACAAGAATGATATGATCCTATCGTTGGGTTTTATTCCCTTGAGTTTCTCAAGAGAATCAAAAAATGCATCCTCTATCTTAATTTTCATCCATTCATTAATAAGGGGTGTAGGATCGTTTAATGGATTTAGCTTAAGTTTTAATCCTTTTATCAACTTTCTTATCGTTTCTCCACGTACGGTTTTGGTTTTACCATTTAATATGGCAGATAGTTTTCCTCTGGATAGGTTTGAATCAACAGAAACTGATGATATGGATTTCACAAATCTTCTCAGATAGTTTCTCAGTAAATCGGAATTTTTATATACAGAGCCTTTGAGATCAAAGATAAAATATTTACAGTCTTGAATGGTTTCTTTGTAATATTCCCTTGTATCTCTCCCTTGACCTGAAGGAAGATGCTTCTGTAATGAAGCTATCAAACTAGCAGTCTCACCCAATCTTTGGTCACTAACTATCCTCTGAATCTCAAAAAAAGTATCAAATACGTAAAATTCACCTCTGGTATCTTCACGATACCATCCAACCCAATAAATAGCCTGATTTGCAAGTCTAAGTGCCCAATGCGGATGGCTATGTCGTATATACCATGCCGAATCGTTCAAACTCTCTATTATACCTGTAGGGTGAGGAATTGTCTTTGCAATTCTCAAGCCCTTGAAGTAAAGAGCTATACCTTCCGTAATGTTTCCCGTTTTTATCTTTTCCCTCGCCTTCCCTACAAGAATAAACACCTGTGTTGACCTATCATTCTGATAATATTGACTCCATAATCGTGTTTTTGGCAAGTCCGTTTCATTTGTATTCAAAGACGGATAACTCAACAAAGTTGTAGCGATTGTCTTTCTCGCCAATTTTGGCACCTTGTGAAATTCTCTTCTCAGTTGGATGTACACTCTATTTCCTTCTGGCTTTTTAAGGTTTTGAAGTACAGAGAGTTCCTGGGCTAAAAACAGGTACTTAACAGTTTTGTCATCTTTACAGCTTTTAATTCCTCGCTCTATACACTTGAGTTCGAGGGTATATTCCTTCTGCCAATCGTATCTTATAGCTTTGAAATATTCTTTCCAGGCAGAATTTAGCTTATCATTACTTAAGGCCCAATTCACCAAGGGCCTGGCAAATGAACCATACTTCATCAGTGCATCGATTACCTGAGGTACTTTTATATTCATATACAACCTTTCTCAAATCTAATCACAACTCCTATTTTAACACATTACTGTTCCCTTACAACCCGAATTTTTGTAAATGCCAAAAGTGCATAAATATTGTGCCCTTTAAACCTTTATTTCATAGGCATTTTAAGGGCTGCCAAATTTGAAAATCATATGGAAAGGTATATACTTAATAAAATAAATGTCAAAGGGGGTGATTTAAATGAAAAAACTTTTTGTTGTCTTAGTTCTTGTTCTCAGTCTTAGTTTATGGATAAATATTATAGCCTTGGGAGATCCAGGTTCTAGTAGCTCGCAGGTACAGAGTGTTCCACCTGTTTCACCTGTGGTTTTTGTTATGGAGTGATAGGCAGGAAGTTTCATGACCCGCCGTTCCCAATCGGTAAAGTTTTTGTGTGTTTGTTTGGATACAATTTAAAACCTATCTCCTCTCTAGAATTTAGTTCTAAATTATACCTTGATTCGAAAAAAAATGATGAATGAATTAGAAACATTTTGACATAGATTTTCCTCCTTTAATTATAAAATGGTTGCTACTCAGATGACCTGGCACTCAAGACCTTGGGTGCCAGGTCATTCACTAATGTTTGATATCAGGTACCAGTATGCCTTACATACTACCAGCTTTAAGGAACAACATATATTCAAAAACAGACTTATCTACTCTACAGTTTCCAGATTCATAAAGGTAATAGACAAAAACACTACCATACCGAAAGTTTTAACCCAACTTAGGTAAAAATCACTATAATGATACCGTCTACCACGCAAGAGGTAAATAAGAAAGCTAAAGCCAAAGGTATAAAGATGATCCCTATCAATCTTGTCGGTGACGGAAATACCGGGAAAGAAAGTAAAAGACAGGATATGATGAGAGGAAAAAAAT
>Ga0255374_10037_pt2 | contig 16493 bp, 13 predicted proteins | sample ANMaggSeSYBR01H4_FD_182088 | JGI IMG/M metagenome (GOLD analysis project Ga0255374, IMG submission 182088) | Sediment cell enrichment communities from methane seep in Santa Monica Basin, California, United Staets - ANME aggregate JGI... | ecosystem: Environmental > Aquatic > Marine > Cold seeps >... | reverse complement strand
TTTATCGTTATAGTAAATATTGATGTCCCATGCATCCCACTGAACCGGTTTATCTTCAAATGCCAGTAAATGATTTGCAAGTTCTCCGGGTTTAACCAGCTCACGGCAATTACATTTGTCATAAATTGATGTGATATTCATAGATTCATCAAAAGTCAGCTTAACAAAATCATTTTCCATTCCACTTCTATCAGCTCTTAATACCCCGGTTTCACCAATATCATTGACTAATGAATATACTGTGTATCCCATTGGAGGCATTTTAGCTGCAAAAATAAAGTGCGAAACTCCATTCTCAACTATCATTTGGCCAGGTGTCTTATCACCATTTTCTGATACTGCATGAGTATACACTTTGCTTGTTTTAACTTTTGCAATATCATATCGCATATGTGACAGCTGGTTAAATACAACACACTTATCATTGCCTTCAACTGCTGAATAAGCTATTTTTGTCAGTGACGTTTCAAGAAGCTTACTAAGAGATTCCATTACACCTTCATATTGCTCCTGAGACTCTTCATATACTTCCTGAATTGAAGAACCCGGAAGAATATCATGGAATTGATTCAGTAGTACTGTCTCCCAGTTAGCATTGATTACTTCTCTAGGGTACTCTGCAAGCCCATTAGATTCTGCAATCTGAGCAAAAAGTTCTACATCTCTAAGAAGAAACTCAGCTTTTCTGTTATACCACTTATTTTTACCAACTGATGTATATGTTCCTCTATGATATTCAAGATAAAGTTCTCCTACCCATTTAGGTAAGCGCGGATTCCCCATAACTCTTTCTTTAAGTTGCTCAAAGAAATCCCGTGATTTCTTCATTTCATATTTCGGGCAACCGGGAATTGCTTTTTCCAGCCTCCTGCCTTCTTCAAGCATTTCTCTGGTAGGACCTCCGCCTCCGTCACCATAACCAAATGCCATAAGAACATCATCGTTTATATCCTTTTGACTGTAGTTGTCCCACGAACCTTTAACATGAGCTGTAGACAACCGACCATTATATGTAGATCCATATGAACGGATTGAATTTTTTGTATCTGTTGCTGTTATAAAGTGAGAAAGAACTGTTGAACCATCAATCCCCTCCCATTGGAAAGTTTCATATGGGAATCTGTTGTATTCATTCCAGAATATTTTAGTTGTCATGAAATATTCAATGCCTGATTTTTGAAGAATCTGCGGTAATGCTGCACTATATCCAAAAACATCGGGTAACCATAACACTTTGCAGTCAGCATCAAATTCTTTTTTGAAAAATCTTGTACCAAAAAGTAGCTGACGTACAAAAGATTCTCCGGAAGCCAGATTACAATCAGCTTCAAGCCACATTCCGCCTTCAGGCTCCCACTGTCCCTCGGCAATACGGTCTTTTATCTTTTCATATATATCTGGTCTGTCATTTTTTATAAAATCATATAACTGAGGTTGGCTGGACATAAACAGATACTCAGGATACTCATCCATCAGTCTAAGAACTGTTGTAAAACTATGAATGGTTTTCATTCTGGTAACATCCAGAGGCCATAACCAAGCAACATCAATATGTGTATGTCCTATACCGCTTACTACAGCTTGATTGTCACCGCAAAAATTATTATAAAATTCATTCTCTAGATATCCATTGGCTTCATCAACTGTTTCGTAAAACTTTGCAGAATATGCTTTTCTAAGATCGAGTATATTAACAGCATTTTCTGTGAATCCAAGAATATCTTTTTTTGTTTTTTCATCATCAAGTCTGTCAGTTATATCAAGGGGAACTTTCAAATTGAAATATAATCGATCAACTTCTTTGTCAAGAACTGCAATTTTTAGAAACAACTGAACCCGACCTTCCCTGTTGATACGAAGACGAGACCCGGGATATCCATCAAGAGCAAAGACATATTTGTTGCCGACAACTGCATCTTTTGTGATTGTAGCATAAGTGTGATGTTTATCAAGCCCCTGATAAGGTTCTCCGTTTACCGATAATAAAAACTGTGGATTACGATTCATATTCCAATATGTTTTTGAACCAATATTTCTAAGGTCAGTTTCACCATACTCCGTAGTTTCTACCATAATAAGAAGAGTCTCACCAGTTAACTCTTCAGGAACGGTAAAATTCGCTCTGAATAAGTAACTCGCATCATCTTCACCCCATGAATCCCCGGGAATATATGGCAGCATTCGGGAATCATCCATCGAAATAGTTTCCAACCCACTGATATCGCCTGTAGTAAAAGCAATTTCTTTTATTCCCCTAATATTTCTGTATCGCAGATTATCCAGTTCACTTAGGATTCTCCCGCAGTGCTGTTGCTGTAAATACATGGCAAACCTCCATATTGTTTTATTTTAATTCTGATTTTTCATAAGGAACACTCTGATGTCCCTGTTTGTTTTCACCCTTATAACCCACTGCGATTACACAAAGCACCTCACAGTCAGTATCAAGTTCAAGCAATGACTTTATATTGTCTGAAGCTGATGTATCATCATCATGCATTCTTCCACGTATCTGAACCCAGCAAGATCCCAATCCAAGAGACTCAGCTTCAAGCTGAATAACAGTTGAGACAATGGAGCAGTCTTCAATCCAAATCGGAGTTATCCGGGGATATCCTGCAATTACATAAGCTACTGCTGATTCTTTTATAAAAAGACCTCCACTTGGTTTTGCGACAGACAATTTCTCTAGATGATTCTTGTCCTGCACAACCGTTACCTTCCAAGGTTGCCTTCCCATTGAAGACGGTGATCTTAGCGCACATTCAAGTATAGAATCTAGTTTTTCAGTTTCAATCGGTTTATCAAGAAACTTTCTGATACTTCTTCTGTTTTTCATTAATTCAAGCATATCAACCACCCTTTGCAATAATTTCAATATTCACTGTCCTGCTTCTTGGTCCGTCATATTCACAAAAATAAATACCCTGCCACATTCCAAGTGCCAATTTACCATCTTCCAATATAACAGTAACGGAAGAGCCCGTCATCAAAGCTTTGATATGGGCGGAGGAATTTCCCTCATAATGAAGATAATCCCTGTCTTCCGTTACAATTTTATTTAATTTCATTAATATGTCTGTTACTACATCAGGGTCAGCATTTTCATTTATTGTTATTCCCGCTGTGGTATGAGGTACAAAAACCACAGCTATTCCGTCTTGTATACCACTTTTAGCGACAATTTCCTGAATCCGACCAGTGATATTTATCATATCAGACCGGTTTTTTGTACTGATCCGGATTTTTTCCACTATTTCACGCCCTTAAACTCCGAATAATTATCAATAGTTATTTCATCATTTGATACTGCCCATGGCAAACCTTTTTCTGATGGGAGCATCTCATCCCTATAACAGTCCATAAGAACATCTTTAATACCATCAACATAAATAAGAGTAGTTTCACCTGTAGGTTCTTCTTTTTTCTCACGAACAAGATACTCTTCTGAAAACTGACTGATTTCGTAATTTTCTGAAACAGCATTTATGGTTATGAGCTGTGCACTTGCAGCAGCGATATCACATGGAATTTCGTCTTCTTTGTTTATTGTATTAATTGATGTGAAAATCTTTCTCATCTCATCTTCAAATGGATTGCCATAAACCTTGGTTTCTCCACCTTCAGGAGTTCCATAAATAATTCTGTCCTTTGCGCTGTCAAAAGTAACTTTACCTTTTTCAAAAGCAATTTCAAATACCGGATGAATATCTTCAGGGACAGCATGGCTTGCAAGGAATAACAGGTCGATGTCATTATCTGTTTTAATCTTTGCCATGAAAGTATCATAATTTTCAATTTCATTCGCTCTGTACATTTCGGCTTTTATTTTTGATGGAAAAGCACTTTCACCTATGCTATCACCCATGAGGAAGAACATATTATGCAGAAAATGTGCTGTTGCATTATTTGCAACACTGTCAAGAATCCAGTCGCCGTATTCATTTTTAATTTTTCCAGCCCAGCTGCTTCTATGGTAATAACGTTCTGTTCTAGGCCACTGTACAACAGTTTTAAATGAAATAGGTTTTCCATAAACTCCATCAAGTATATCTTTTTTAAGGCTAAGTATTGGCTCACAGAAAGACCATTGGAATCCTACCGCAACAAACTTGCCTGTACGTTTTGATGCTTCTGCCATTAATAAAGCATCCTGAATAGTAGCTGCGATTGGTTTTTCACAAAGTACATTTGAGCCATTTTCAAGAGCTTTTATTGTCTGAGTAACATGAAGCTGTATAGGTGATGAAATAATAACCAAGTCAGCTGTATTGTTTTCATAATATTCATCTAATGAGTCAAACTGAGGTATGTTGTTGTCAATAAGTTCCTGAGGTATAGGACTTTTTCTTGATTTAGGATAAATAAATCCGGCAAATTCAAAATCTGCACCTGGTTTATTCAAAAACATCGCGTCCATAAATACTTTTGCATATCCTCTGATTCCGATTAATACTAATTTCATTATTTCACCTGCTCAATTACATTATTCTTTGCCCTGATAACAGCACGAAGTGGGTGCAACTCATCTTCAAGGCTTATAGGCATAGGTTTGCCATCAATTATTTCATCAAGAACATATTCAAAGTAGCCGGCATCAGTCATATCCGGGTAATTCATCTTAATTTCTTCTGACCTGCCGTCTCTTAGATAGATATGGGTTTCCTGCATTCCGTTTATACCTTCTATCCAGCCTTCTGTTCCCCATATTCTGAGGTGTTCATTTCCCCATGTTCCAAGTGGAAGTTTATGATTAAGATAGTTTATATTCATACAGCCAACTGCGCCATTATCAAGCGTCATCATAACACTAGCAGCTGTTGCCATTCCACCACCCTTAATAGGATTTGCATGATTTGTTTCTACTGAGTAAATTTTGTTGATTTTTATTCCTGTAGTATGTTCAATAAATCTTGTAGCATGAATGCCAACCCATCTGATTAAACCACCGTCAGTAATATCATCCTGCGGACGTCTTTCATGATATGGATAGGATTTCTGAGCATAAATCTGTACGATTTCTCCGAGTATTCCTGAATCCACTATATCTTTCATAGACATAAAGGGGTCTTCAAAACATGTGCCGCCCATTTCATGGAATTTAACGTTATTTTCTTTTGCAGTAGCTATGATTTCATCAAGTTTTTCGTCTGAAAATGCACTTGGTTTTTCAGAATAGACATGTTTACCGGCCTTCAAAGCAGCTATTGTCTGCCATTCCTGATCTTTTCTGACTGGTGAACAAATAGAAATGATATCAAGTGAATCATCGGCAATCATCTCTTCAAATGTATCGTAGTATTTTATTGATTGGTCATTTTGGATAGCTTCCGGTAATAAAGATTTATCAATTTCGGAAACCGCACCGCAGCATGCCCTATCATTATCAACTAAAAGTTCGTGTATCTGATGTCCGTTAATACCGAACATTCCTACTTTGATTTTACCCATAGTAAATTCCCCCGTTCTGTATTTGTTTCATAATACATTAAGGGTACTTGAATAACAACATCAAATTCCCTGTATTATGTGTTTAATTCTATCACAAATTCTATGTGCCATAACCATATTTCCATATCCTGATGGGTGAAGTCCGTCAAAACTCAGCAATCGTGTATCGTTGAGTATTTCACTGCTGTTAATCAGGTGAATATTATCGTCATTTTCTGCAAGTTTACGCAGAAGTTCATCATATTTATCTATTACAGAATTTGCTTTAACATGATCCTCATCCGGTATGCTTTTAAGTAATGGATACACAGTAAGTAGTATTATGGTCGCCGAGGGATTTTTCCGTCTCGTCTCTGCAACTATATGCTCTGCTCTCTTTTTGAATTCCTCAGGTGTAAAACGCAAACGCATATTACCACCAAGCTCGTAATAGTAATAATCAGCCTTCATATCACTAAGGTAATCACCATATGAAAGTTCACAAAAACAGCTGCCAGGCATGCTTTTATTCATAACCTGAATCCCCAGCATACGTGCCAGAATATCCATATGCGTAAGTGCTGACATTGGCCCGGTTCCCGCACCGAATGTTATAGATGAGCCATATGCAAGCATAGTTTTACTTGGTAATTCATCATCTAATGGCGGTCGTATAGAGCCCCCTTTTCCATCAACATGAGAAAATACCGGTGTAAACCGTTTAAGGTATTTGATTCGCCACAGATTTTTCGAAAATCGTTCAGTATCTGTTGTCTTAAGTAACTCTAACCGAGGATGCTTATTAAGGGTTATGCATGTTATTTCACCCTGAGGTAAATATACCGTAGAATGATCGTAATCCCCTAGGCTGATTCGGATATATCCATCATTATCCCATGCCCCTATATAAACATCTATAGAATCATTGTCTGAAACAAAGCGGATTTCAATATCATTCCCGTAAGCTTGAGTTATAGGCCCACGTCGGTCTTTACCTGAATCCACCCCATCAATTGCATGGGCACTGAATCTATTTAGAACAGCACACCAGGGAACTATGCCTTCAACTATTTGTTCTGCATTAAAAAGGTCAACATCTCTGTATATCATAATTCACCACCATCTTTAAATTTCCTAAGCTTCTTAATCTCATCTCTGTACCTTGCCGCTGCTTCAAATTCAAGATGTGCCGCAGATTTTTCCATAAGCATTGACAGCCGTGCAATTTCGGATTTAATATTTTTGATTTTTTTAGGTCCGCTTCCATATCGGACTTCATCATCCTTAACAACTGTTTCCATGACACCTCTGACTTTTTTGATAATGGTTTTTGGTATTATATTATTCTGTTCATTATAAGCAATTTGTATCGCTCTTCTTCGATTAGTTTCATCTATGGTTTCTTTCATTGATTTTGTTATTCTATCAGCATACATTATTACTCGTCCTTCTACATTACGAGCAGCACGACCTACAGTTTGAATTAATGAACGAGAACTTCTTAAGAATCCCTCTCTGTCCGCATCAAGAATGGCAACCAGAGCAACCTCCGGTAGATCAAGTCCCTCTCTTAGTAGATTGATTCCAACAAGAACATCAAATTCACCTAAGCGAAGATCACGAAGAATTTCCATTCTTTCCAGAGTATCTATATCAGAGTGCAGATATCGTACTCGGATGTCCAGATTATCCATGTATTCTGTAAGATTCTCAGACATCCGTTTGGTCAGTGTTGTCACAAGAACCCTAAACCCTTTTGCAACTGTAGTTCTGATTTCACCTATTAGATCTTCAACCTGCCCTTTAATAGGTTTAATACTAATATCAGGGTCTACAAGACCGGTTGGACGAATAATCTGTTCTACAACCTGTGCTGAAAGTTCTTTTTCATAATCTGCAGGAGTTGCGCTAACATATACAGTTTGGTTCTGGCGCTCTATGAACTCTTCGAACATAAGCGGTCTGTTATCATATGCAGAAGGAAGCCTGAACCCAAAATCTATAAGACTCTTTTTCCTTGCTTTATCACCTTTATACATTGCACCAATCTGAGAACGGGTAACATGGGACTCATCTATAAACATTATGTAATCGTCTGGAAAATAATCAAGAAGAGTGTATGGCGGAGAACCCTCTGCTCTGCCGGAAATGTGTCGCGAATAGTTTTCTATACCAGAGCACATTCCTACATTTGTCAGCATTTCTATATCATAACGAGTACGTTGTTCAAGCCGCTGAGCTTCAACAAGCTTATTATTTTCTCTTAGTTCATTAAGGCGCCATTCGAGCTCTTCACTTATTCCTGAAACAGCTTTTATCATTTTATCCTGAGTTGTCGCAAAGTGAGATGCAGGGAATATCGCCACGTGGTTACGTACTCCCTTGATTTCGCCGGTTACTATGTCGATTTCCATAATGCGTTCTATTTCATCTCCGAAAAATTCAATTCTGTATCCGATTTTGTCATAATTCGCTGGTATTATCTCAAGCACATCACCCTTCGCTCTGAAAGTTCCACGCTTAAAGTCAATTTCATTGCGAGTATATTGAATATCAACAAGTGCACTGATAACATCGTCACGTTCTTTCTTCATGCCTTTTCGAACTGATACCATCAGATTTTCATAGTCTTCGGGATCACCAAGGCCGTATATACATGAAACCGATGCTACAATTATTACATCTCGGCGTTCAAGTAACGCTGCTGTCGCTGAGTGACGAAGCTGGTCGATTTCATCATTAATAGATGAATCTTTTTCTATATAAGTGTCTGTAGATGGAATATATGCTTCAGGTTGATAATAATCATAATAGCTGACAAAGTACTCGACACAATTGTCAGGAAAATATTCTTTAAATTCGCCGCACAGCTGAGCTGCCAGTGTTTTGTTATGAGCAATAACTATAGCAGGACGCTGAAGGTTCTGAACGATATTCGCCATTGTAAATGTTTTACCGGAACCGGTAACACCGAGTAGAACCTGATGTTCATCTCCTCTTTGCAGACCTTCACATAACTTTGCAATCGCCTCAGGCTGGTCACCCTTTGGCTCATAATTCGACGCCAATCTGAACTTATTCATACATCCCCCCATGCAAACATCCACTGCTTAATTAAGCCTATCTATTATACCATAAAAAACCCCCATCGCACATATGTTCGCCTAGCTCAAAATCCCACAGGTGGGTTTTTGCTAAATTTCACCATAGTCTTTAGGGGTTTTTACATATTATTAATAATCCTGTAGTGTGGTTTTACCAATCTTTTCATTTTTTTGATCTAGGATAGCTTTTGCCCCAAGTGATTTTGCAATGGTTCTGTATTGTTCAAGCGCAGATGAAATTGACATTTCTCCGGTTATAGCATTTTCTATAGCAGCTAATCCTGCATCACCTATACTACTATAGTTATGAGTATTCGATTCTAGTAGACTATTGGGAATACTATAAACCATGCCATTTTCAATATATTCATCCAGCCAGGCTTTTCTTCTGGCTGTATTGTCCATTGCCATTTGCGCAGTCTCAACCGCCCAATTCTCAAAACCTTCCGGAGGTTCTGGTACATAATATGCTACTTCATAAATAGAATAAAGAGCTTTTGTAGGAAGTCCGCCGATGAAACCCGGTCCTGGATATGTTTTTATTGTACCTGTATGATCAATAAATGTATTTCGTACAATAATATTATCTTCAATGGTAAGTGCACGACCTTCATGTCCACGATATTCACCCACCGGCCCAAGTCGCCCTGTCCAAAAGCCCCACTCATCTCCAAAGAATGTATTCACATACCAATTTATCGTTTCTTTAGGTTGTGAAGTTGTTTTCATCATAACTTTAGGAGCTCCGATGCCTACTGCCATATAGTGGTTAAGGTTTTTATCAATTGTGTTAGAAAGAGCACCTACACAATGAAAATATGATTCAGGAACTAATTTTTTAACACGTGTTTCGAAAGAAAGTACCCATGAATCCCAGTAGAAAGTTCCTCCGTAAAGTCCGGATGAAACTTTTTCTCTTAATTCAGCTCCGCTCATCTCACTGAAACACTGTGGATCAAGAACTCCTTCTGAAAAACACTTTCTTAGAAATTCAAGACAGTCAACCATCTCTGGTTTTATTAATGAGTCTTCCCAAATATCATCATTTGGATTCCATGTAGGCTTAGCTTCTCCACTTTGGTTCAAGCGAGCATCAAATGCCTGAAATATATCTTGTAGGTTGAATATACCAGAAGCTGTGAAACCAACAGTGTCACTAAACTGACTTCCATTAGGATCATCATATGTAAATTTATATGAAGCTTCATAAAATTCATCAATAGTGTAGGGCTTATTCAATCCGAATTTATCGAGCCAGTCTCCTCTTATTGACCTTGTATGCCAACTAATTGCTCCGTCTGATCCCGCTGGAATTGCCCAAACTTCACCATCAATTGTGTATTCTTCTTTCCATAATTCAGGAATTATTGTATTCCATGTTTCATTATTTTTAAGAAAATCTGACAATGGATGAATCAGATCTGCAGCCTTCCATTCTATTAGATAAGGCCCACCGAACAATTCGACTATACCTGTTAGATCACCTGACATAGCAGCTTGATGTATCGTCCCCATATAGCCGTTCCTTTGAGGATGAGTCATAGTGATTTTAACTCCATAATGGTTTTCGACAATCTGAGGCCATGCTTCTTTATAGTCAAGATTCTTTATAGAATCACCATAAAACTGACATTCCACCAAATGGATTGAATATGGGTCATCAAGTATTTCCAGAGTTGGTATATATGTTTCCTCAGGCGCTGATGAAGGAGATGGAATCAATGATTTCTGATTAGTGGGTTGATTACTTTTTTCATTCGGAGCTTCGGAATTTTGATTAGTACATCCTGCTAAAATACCAACTATAAGAGAAAGAGCTAATACACTAAGAATAAATCTACGCATGATACCTCCCAAAAAAGAAATATTAAGTAAATTTTATCACCAAATAAATAAGATATGTGACAATTCATTAAAAGTTCACACTTTGTTTACATCACATTCACAATATATTCATAGAGGATTTAACACAATTTTCCGCCGATAATTGAATGATTTTGATTGTTCCATGGAATTTAATATTCAATTTTGTCGGGTTCGCCAACGCGGCCAGCCAGGACATATATATTATCTTTGACGTTATAAATGTAATCTTTTTCAAGACGGAAGTTTTCAATATCACTGGTTTTTTTCACATGCAGACGTGGGCCGGTGCAGTGATAATTAACGCCATTTCCAAGGCTTATATGTTCATCGTCCAAGTAATCTATATGTATATCTTTTTGGATTAATTCATTTACGTGTTTTTCCAAATCAACAATAGGAACTTCCGGACAATCCTCAAATTCCAACAAAAAACCATGTCTTATATCCCCATGTAAAGGTGCATGCTTATATCCATACTCATTTTCCAACACCATGCTTGTAAGGTCTTCAGCCGTGTGAGCCATTTTTCTATATCTAAGAGATTTGAAAACAGTTTTAGCCAATGCCTCAGGTTTCGGACCAAATATCGTCGGTTTCGTCACAATAACCTCTTCCCCAATTGCAATCATAACATCAGCGTCCATCCCAAGTTGCGGATAAATCAAATCAAAATGCTCAATGATAACCCGCTTATTTATTTTTATGGCCTTTACTATTGCTTCAGCGAGAGTACTCATCTGTTGAAATGCGGACTCAAATCGTATATCCACATGATATGTATGACTACTGAAAAATCCGTTGTCCAAATTATCCAACAATGGAAGTGGACGTATGTTTACACCGTCATCATCATTCGTTAGTTCTAACCCTGGAAACATACCGCTAATCAGTCGCGACTTACCTGCTCCTGCATCACCTATAAATCCAATTATCCTGTCTGATGCATTCAGATGTCGTTGAGATAGTTGATGTCCAAGATTATAGAGTCGCTGGCGCCCTCTTGGTGCAAAATATGTGGCATGCATTAATTGTTCCTGTAATAAATATGGATTCATATTAATCCCTCCAGTTCAAATTCGACATCAAGTAGCGGTGCGTGTTGCTGAGCGCCATAAACATCTGTGTCCCCTATACTTCCTGAAACAATTTTTCTTCTCATGCTCGCTTTTATTGCTTTCGCAGGTAAAAACTCTACAATCCCAAAAACATCATTTTCATCAATGTCATATAAATCTGCAATAAGCTGCTTATTAAAAATACCGCTTTTCACAATTCTATCAAACATCTCCCACTCTTTAAAAATTATATCAATAGTTAGTTCATATGGACCGGAATTTTTACTTCTTATTACTTCAGCAATATCTCTTAACTTAACTTTCATGGTCATTCTCCATCCACTTTATTTCGAACATACCCTCTTCATAAGGCATGAGATGATATAGGGAAAACTCATAAACCGGTCCAATCTTAAAATCCGATGGTGAATAAGGAAATGCAAGATTACCAGCTGTAGAAATTCTACCATTGTATCCATAATGCAGCATAGTTGATCTTGCAAAAGAGCAAATTGTATTTGCATCTTCCTGGCTTTTGCCAACTGCATCAATAATAATTCCTAGCTCATGAGACATAGTTCTTTTAATAGGTTCTAGCTCACCCATAACACCGTTTTTCCCATAAACCTTAAAATCCAGTTTATAATCTGTCAGTAACCCTGCAAAATTAGTTTTAACCGCTTCCTTCACAGTCTCAAGAATCTCATCAATAATATTAATCATTATAGGATCTCTAGCCCCGGCAATTGAAACTGTTCTGTAACCTGCAATTAAAGCTCCTTCAAGTTTTACCATTGGCTTTTCTGATGGAATAAATTTAGTTCCGGACACTGCAACTGAATTTTCATCAGCCTGATTGAATTTAGTAGCAGTTAAATCTATGATGCCATCAGGGCCATGCAACATATATGGGTCAGATTTTTCATAAAGAGTATGAGCTGCAACAGATAATGTTGTGCACTTTCTTTTTTCACTAAGAGGGAAAACCTTAAAATAGTCACTTCCGATTATACCCATCATACAGTCACTTCCGCTTCCAGGAGTGGCTGCTATGCATGCACATTCAAGAATTTTCCCCATATGAAGTGCCAGCCCAGGTTCAAACTCTTCTTTTACAGGAAGTGCTGCAAAAACAGCAGGGTCATACGTTCTGCCTGCGATTATAATATCAGCTCCTGCATCAAGTGCCTCTATAAATGGAGCAACTCCCATTTGCGCCACAATTCTTGTACTGTTTTTAATATCAGTCCTGGAAATATCAGGAACTGCATTCAACGGGACTATATCGCCCCTATCGTAAGCTGCATACACCTGTTCTTTGGAAATCTCTGCGGATATAACAGCAACTTTCACATCAGGCTTTCCATCAATAATCTCACGCACTATATCAACGCACCAATCAAGATGCACATCCGCTCCGCTGCCCCCGGCAGTACCTACTATCAATGGAATTTTGTGATCCAAGGCACCCTTTATCATATGTGTAAGATCTCTTTTAACCGCATTTCTATCAGTAAATGAAATTCCTGCTCCAAGATAATATGGTCCCGGATCAGTTGAACCCGCATCTACAGCGATAACATCAGGGTTCATAGACATTCCTCTATTAAAAGATTCAATTGGGAATCCATAACCAAGAATTGCTGTTGGTGATAAAACTTTCATTTCTCTCATATTTTTCTCCTTGCCGCTGCCAAAATACGTTGCATTTCGTTATATACAATCATAAATCCTTCATCTACACCCATTCCCGGTTTCGCAAGAATCAAATCCGGTGCAGTCGCCATAGCCACATGCACGCATGCTTTTGAAGAAATATCAGTCTCATTGCAGGTTCCCCCCTGGTATGCGCCGATATTTTTGGACTTACAGTACAGTACAGCCTCCGCGGTATTATTTAAACCACCTAAATCCGGAGTCTTAATCTGTAGCATATGCCCTGCTCTGTTATCTGCAAAATATTTCACATCATCAAGTGTGTTACACCATTCGTCGGCAACAATTTCAAACCCCTTAACCCGTGAATCCACCATTGCAGAAAGAGTTGCAAGAGCTTCAGCCTGAGACTCTCTGTGATTTGTATCAATCGGACCCTCTATCCTCAAAAGCAAATCTCCGACCGCATTTTTCAGCTTTTGGAAGTAATCAACCATTTTTATATAATCACTTCCAAAAATCATCCCGATTGTTCCATATACATCAATATGAAGAATAGGTTTATAGCCATCCGAACCAATTTTACCAATCCTTGTAGCTAACCATGCAACATATTCTAATAGTTTCTCACCTTTGTATCCAAGCTTATCCGGTACACTGTTTATCAATCCATGAGGAAGGCTGCCTGCTTTTTTTAAAATCATTTTATCTACATTTGTATATCTGGAATCACCGGATTGTGCAAATATAGGAATTTCATTTTTAATAACAGTAGTACCATATTCACGGGCAACAACATCTGCCATCATTTCACTATTCTTAATAGCTACAGCATGCAGAATTGCCTGCGAGACTCCATACCGAATGGCTGTGTGAAACCGTTTTCCCGTTGTTGGATTTATAAACCTGTCAATTTCTTCAGACATATCTCTGAAATTTCCAATCTCACGATTAATAAGCAATGGAAAAATATGCTCTTTTATTATACTTATGTATTTATCAGCTAGGAACAACGGGTCTCTTCCCCCTGCCCCGGAGTACTGAACAGCTGCACAATCACCATAGGCAATAGCTCCATTATCAAGAATCAGCATCATGCCAACAGATTCACCGGCTTGTCTAACTGAACAGAACCCATCAGTAACTGGTTTCCCCAAGTATGCTGCTCCGTCAACCAAAGCACCATTTTTAATAGCATGCTGGTCATCGAAGAAAAATCCGGTCAATCCTTTTGTACATAAAACATCAATTATCTTCATTCTCCACCCCGTCTCGGTCTACCAACTAATCGTCCTTTGCTTATTGCATAAACATCATCAATTACCATTTGAAAATTCGGTTCTCGATTTTCTGTACGCCCTCGTTTTTCATATTTTTCTTTATGAAAATCTTTTATATCTTTATCAAATGGAAGCTGTCCGAAATCAAGAAATCTTATGGCACCGTCATCATCCCTAAGCGGCAGCACTTTTCCTCTGTTGAATTTACTAGGAGCAAATGGCACATCAATAAGACCAGCCTCAAAACCCCTTATTGCACCTGCAGCGATGTCCCCTTTACCAATTTCAATAATGCTTTTTAAAATGCTTCTGGTTTCACGGCAAATTTCATCCATCTCAATCTGAACTTCATTAGTTGCCGGAATAATCTGTTCTTTTAACATGTCAATTATCTGTCTTGTAGCAAGTAATCCTGCTGCATTAGCTTCTTTGGTAGGTATTCCCTGAGATTCATGAGGTGATTTTACAATTACCTTTGTCGCTTTAGATAAAGCTGCAGCAGTAGCTCCCCAGGATATAACACCAAATGCTTTTGCTTCATCTTCCGGAAATCCTCCCATCCACTGGTGAAAAACTGTGGATACTTCAACATTATCAAATCCAAAAAGATGAAGATACTCTTCAGTAAGTTTCCTAAGAGTATACATAGCCGATACATCCTGTGTAAGATTGCCTCCCTGCCCATAACCGACAGTGATATTTTTGACCCCCTGTTCAGCAGCAAGAATACTCTCTATAATTGCAACAGAATGAGAGATACAAGGCGGAACCAATGTCCCCGTTAGCGGCCCGAAAGGTTCACGATTAATATGAACTCCGTTTTCAGCATAAAGCCCCACCAGACGATCAACATACTGCCAGTCGTGTATGGTCTTTTCAAGAAGGTTTTTCTTCGAATACGGAATGTTGTATGAAATTCCTCCTCCTTCAAATGATGTAAATCCTCCTGCAATAGTTATTTCAGCAAGCAATCTGGCATCAGGCGTACCATGACGAACCTGAATTGGTCTATTTACGCTTTCACAAACTTTTCTGCATGCTTCAACCCCATGATTTACAGCGGGAAATCCGTTTAGCAGTGACCTTTTTTCTTTTCTGCTTTCAACAATTCCTGCCTGAGCTTCCTCATACCTGTTATGACGAGTGTAACTGTCAATAGTAGTCGGGAGCAGATCGGCCTCTCCCTTTGATTCAAGATATTTTAGAAGTTCAATATGCTCATCAAGCAATGCGACCCCGGCCCTTGGTTGTATTAACGTGTTGTTTTCTTTATCCGCTTCTACTAATACCTTAGAGAAATTTTTATTATCAGGTATTTTATGATGGTATTCGACAGACTTCTCAAAATCTACCTGAGCGCCTGTTGACCATTGTCCCAGAACCTGGTTTCGTGTTTCAAAAAATGAATCCATTGTGATTAATTTGCTGTATTTTTTCATTTAACTGCTCCTGCTTCAATTAATTCTTTTTTTAATATCCTAAAAGCTTTTTCTGCATTAACTGTGCTTAACAAACCCATTGCAAACAAGATGTATTTTTTATCTAAATAAATATCAGGGTCCTTAGGACGAAGAACATCAGGCTCATCTAATTTATATAAAGATTCTTTAAGTATCTTTGAAGGATTTTGATCATATAGCAGTGGCCCGCCTGTACCAATAATAGTTTTTACCTCACTGAAATTTTTTCCATATTGAAGATATCTCAATCCCCTCGGAGTATAATACCTTTCAAGAGTTCCGCAATGTCGCTTAACCGCTGTATTTACAGCAGCTTTACAAAGCTCAGTATCAAATGCCTTAGCCTTGCCTTCAAATAGAATTGAAGGTTGGTTCTTTATCTCTTTAAGCAGTGAGTCCGTATAGTCCTTCTCTTTTGTAAAAATCGAATCTTCACCACTAATTTTTATTGTATCCAATATAGATTTTGCGTTATGCCGAACCCCCATATCGCCTTCAACTGTCCGTTTAATTCTTGGCTCTGCTATTCCGCTAAAAGCAACATCATCATCACTGCCATAGCCATCACAAACAGAATGCACATCTGTTGTAGCACCTCCGCTGTCGATAATCATAAGTTCACCTATACCTGATTGTGTATCC
>Ga0255374_10035_pt1 | contig 17036 bp, 15 predicted proteins | sample ANMaggSeSYBR01H4_FD_182088 | JGI IMG/M metagenome (GOLD analysis project Ga0255374, IMG submission 182088) | Sediment cell enrichment communities from methane seep in Santa Monica Basin, California, United Staets - ANME aggregate JGI... | ecosystem: Environmental > Aquatic > Marine > Cold seeps >... | reverse complement strand
CCATGGGAATCAGCAAGAAGAGCCGTTCAGATCGCCTCCCGCTCTGTCACTCGAGTGGGGTTAGCAAGTGTGCCAACAACTCAGGAAATTCGTTCTTTTCAAATTGAAGTAATTGAAGGAAAATAACTATATGGCAAAAGTCTATACATTAGTGAACCAAAAAGGCGGAGTTGGAAAAACCACTTCCGCCATCAATATTGGCGCCTATCTGGGATATTTCGGCCAAAAAGTCCTTATCGTCGATCTTGATCCACAGGCAAACGCCACTTCCAGTCTGGGAATCGATAAAATGACGGTTAAAAACGGGACATACGAAGTCATAATCGGGTCATCACCAATCTCACCCGCAATTCTGCATAACCCTCGTTTAAAACTTTCGATTCTACCATCATCCCCCTCTCTGGCTGGCGCAGAGGTTGAATTGCTGGAACTGACAAATCGTGAATTTCGATTGAAAGAATCGCTATCTTCAATTCTTGACCGGTACGATTATATTCTTATTGACTGCCCTCCCTCATTGAGCATCATCACAGTCAATGGCCTTATCGCCGCATTGGATGGCGTGCTGATCCCGGTCCAATGTGAATACCTGGCTTTAGAGGGTATCGGGCAGCTCACGCAAACACTCCAGCGAATTCAGAAATCTCTTTTCCCAGAATTAAGTGTGAGAGGGGTTATTATGACTATGTATGATAGCCGCACCAGATTGGCTGCGGACGTCGTCAGTGAGATTAAAAAGTTTTTTCCATCACAAGTCTTCCAAACGATAATACCGCGCAGCATTCGGTTAGCTGAAGCGCCATCTTATGGACTTCCAATCGCAATCTATGCGCCTAGCTCATCCGCCGCAAAAGCTTACATGAACCTATCACATGAGGTTTTAGCCCAGGATGGGGTGCGCATACCAGAAATAGATACCAAGGTGAAATAATATGGCACGCAGAGGATTAGGTAAAGGTTTAGATGCGCTCATCCCCGGAGGTTTTCAACCAGAATCATCAGGAGGTTCACAGCAAGTACCAATCACAGCAATTTTGCCCAACCCCTCTCAGCCGCGCGGCGAGATGAATATTGAGGGATTACAGGAACTTGCACAATCCATTCTTGAACACGGCATCTTACAACCCCTGATCCTTTCCAAGAGCCCAACTGACAACCAATATACACTAATCGCCGGTGAACGACGGCTGCGTGCAGCAGAAATAGCAGGACTTAAGTCTGTACCAGCCATCATTCGCGAAGTCACTGAACAGGAACGGCTTGAAATTGCTCTTATCGAAAACATTCAACGTGAGGATCTTAGCCCGCTGGAAGCTGCTCTTTCATACCAGCAATTAAATGATGAGTTCAATCTTTCTCATGAAGATATATCTTCCAGGGTGGGTAAAAGCAGGACATCTATTACAAATACACTCCGCTTATTAAAACTTCCAGATGCTGTCCAGGTCGCCCTGAATTTGAGGAAGATCAGCGAAGGTCACGCGCGTGCGCTTCTGGGGCTTCCCTCTAAAAAATCACAAATTGCTGTTTTACAGACAGTTCTTAATAATCAGTTAAATGTACGCCAAACTGAGATTTTAGTTCGCAAATTTTCCGGGAAAAAACCAGAAGTTAAGAAAGCTAAGAAGACAGTATCTCCAGAAATAAAATCCCTTGAAGATCAGATACGAACATTATTAGGCACAAAAGTAACCCTCAGTCATGGTAAAAAAGGTGGAACAATTGTGATCCATTATTATTCTGAAGAAGAATTGAATACGCTAATCGACCGTTTCAAGAAATTTTAATGCAAAAACGCATTCTCACCAATGCACAGGTACATTCATTTTCTCTGGATGACCAACCAGCCGATACGGTTGTAATAGAGGAAGGGCATATCTCAGCCATCGGGAAAGCAAGTGAGGTCATCCCACAATTTATCAGCAGCGTAAAGATAGAAAATTTACGCCAATCAATCCTGATGCCATCTTTTACAGATGCCCACATTCATTTACTTACATACGGCCTCAGTTTACAGCGTGTCAATGTGGAAGTGCCAACCAAACAAAGCTGCCTGGATCGAATAGCTGATCATGTAAAGAACACCGACCAAGGAAAATGGATTATCGGACATGGATGGGATCAAAATACATGGGCAGATGAATATGGCTCTAAAAACGACTTGGACAAGGTATCAACTAAACATCCCATATATCTTACTCACAAATCCCTTCACAGCGGCTGGGCAAATTCGTCTGCGCTGAAAATAGCAGGGATTAATCACCACACACCAAATCCTCAGGGAGGAACAATCCAGCGTGACACTTCAGGAGATCCAACCGGCATTCTTCTCGAAAGCGCGATGAGAATAATCGAATCTGTTATTCCAGAACCAAATATTTCCGAACAGGAAACAGCTATTCTAAAAGCTCAAACCGAATTGCACAGATACGGCATCACTGCCGTACATGATTTTGACCCCTGGTCCGTATTTAAGACATTAAATAATCTTCGCGCAAAAGACGAGCTTTTCCTGCGGGTCACCAAAGGAATTCCCAAGTCTTTCTTGGATAAAGCCATCAGGAAGAAACTTAAAAGCGGAAGCGGAAATGATTGGATAAAGATTGGCTGGCTGAAGCTGTTCTCAGATGGCGCTTTGGGCACGCGAACCGCCGCGATGTTAGCTCCTTACGAAAACTCGCGATCATCAGGCATGCAATTTTTATCACGAAAAGAAATTGCGGCATATGGGGAAAAAGCGCTGTCTCACGGGATAGGTTTAGCTGTTCATGCTATTGGTGACCGGGCAAACCAGGAAACCCTGCTGGCAATGTCAGATTTAAAGAAAACAGGACTGCTAAAGATGTCGACACTCAAATCAAGGATTGAACATGCACAGCTCATCCAAGAAAAAGACATTAAGTTGTTCACAGAGCTGGGTGTTACCGCAAGTATGCAGCCACTTCACGCCATTTCTGACAAAAAAATGGCTGATGCGTATTGGGGCGAACGGTGTGTTCATTCCTACGCCTGGAATTCAATTCTTCAAAGCGGCGCGCAGATGATATTTGGCTCTGATGCTCCTGTTGAGTCTCCCAACCCATTTTATGGTCTGCACGCCGCCGTTTCCCGCAAGCAACTTGGTTATGCCTCTAAAAAAGAGCCCGGTTGGATCCCAGGACAGTGCCTGAACTTGCAAGATGCTTTAAGAGCATATATCTCCACACCTCCGACTGTTGGGGGCTTTGGAAAGATAATCGGAAAAATCAAATTGGGATATGCGGCTGATTTTATGCTTCTCCCACAGAACTTTTTTGATTTACCACCGGATAACATCCAATTCGCCCTCCCTTTAGCTACGATGGTAAACGGAAAATGGGTGTATAAAAATGATAATATTAATATGGACATCTAACAAAGACTGACTAGAAAAGGTAACTGATAATGGAAAACAAAAATAATACTGAAAAATCATTGGAAATCAAATTTCTCGCGAAGAACCTGAGCATCGCTCGTGAGGCATGCGGAAAGACAGTCAAAGAATGCAGTTTACTGCTTGATATCCCATCCAACCGTTTGAAAAATTATGAGAAAGGAAAATTTACTCCCTCGCTTCCAGAAATTGAAGCATTATCTTTCTTGTTCAGAATCCCAATCATAGCTTTCTTTAAAGAAGATGGCGTGAAAGATCACCTCATTTCACCTGAAAGCACCCAAATTCAAAGATTAATTAAGATTCGCCAGCAAATTATTGGTGCACGAATCCACCTTGCTAGAGAAAAAACAAAAATGTCCATGAAGCAATTATCAAAAACAGCTTCAATCCCTGTTTCCCGCATCAAACGTTATGAAGAAAATACCACGCCGATTGCCTTAGATGATCTCCAGAAGATAGTGAATACATTGAATCTTCATCTGGATGATTTTTTCGATCATGAAAGCCCTTTAGGGAATTGGCAGAACAACCAAACAAAGAGTATTGCCTTTGAGCACCTTCCTGAGGAAATCAAAGAATTTATTGCGGATTCAAACAATCTGCAATATTTAAAAGTTGCTCACAATTTATCGAATGTCGGCATTGATACATTCAATAAGCTTTCCGATTCATTAACCGAACTGACCAGTACATTCCAAGACTCGAAGAAGAAATTTGACTGATAGAGTTCATGAGAAAAAAAGGGATTGTTCGCGCAGCTGTTGAATCTGATATCCCCGCAATTGATAAGTTCCTTCAACAACGGATCACTATCCACCGCCATCTAGATTGGAGAATACCAACGGAATGGATCGGTAGGTCCCCTTTCCTTCTCTACCTCTCATCTGATAATTTAATTGAAGCGATTCTGAATTGTGTGCCGGAACCGCAAGATACCTACTGGATTCGCCTTTTTGCTTATAAGAATCCATTCTATAAGGCTTCCTATTGGAATGCACTCTTTAATAACGCTGGATTAGAAATAATCACAGACCAGTCCGAAAATCCAACAATTGCCTCTCTCGCTTATCAGAACTGGATGATAAATTTATTAGAAATGGAAGGTTGGGTAGAAAAGCAGCAAGTCATCCAATTTAAATGGTACAATAGAAAAAAAGCAACGTTATTTGAATCTATCGTCCGCCCCAATCTTATCCGTCAGATGACGTACGCTGATATAGAAGAAGTTACTTATATTGACCAAACCTGCTTCCATCCTTTATGGCAGCAATCAAAGGAAGCTTTAGAACACGCGTATGCTCAATCTTACTATTCTACTGTGTTTGAAAATAATCAATCTATCTGCGGATTTCAAATCAGCACCTACGACAAGGGGAAAGCACATTTAGCGCGTCTTGCGGTCCTGCCAGATTTCCAAAAGCAGCATATTGGTGAAAGAATGGTCCTTAATATGCTAAAGCATTTTGATGATCACGGAACAGATGATGTATCCGTGAACACACAGCAGGATAATTACAATTCTATTGGTCTATATAAAAAACTCCATTTCAAAAAAACAGGCGACTCTTTTCCTGTTTATATTTATTGCTAAGAAAAGAGCTGGTATATATATACATACCAGCTCTTACAACTTTTTTATTCAGTTACTTTCAAGCACCGCGTCCATTACCAGCCCATAAGGGACGTCCGCCACCTTCACGAATCTGTACTTCAACGTTTTTAGTTAAGTTTTCTAAGTGCGAAATTTCAAATTCATCGGTGGTTTCATAAAAACCATTTAAGGTAATTGAATCACCAGTTTCTGCAGAAAAACCCGCGTCCATTACAAACCGCAATGCCCTGCCCTCGACATCGATTTCATTATCATCCTCACAAAGAATCACCAACAGATCCTCATTTACCTGCGTGACAATTCCCATGAAAGAAACAATATCTTTTAATTCCTCACCGGAAGAAACACGAGTACTCTCCAATCTATTTCCTCCCCCTCGCTGCTCACTCGAATCATTTACACGACCATGCCCTTCCCCTGAACTTCTTTCTCCTGAGCTTTCCTGGATGGGCAATAGATTTCTTTCCTCTAAGGTTCCCTTGTTGATTGACAGATTTTTTTCCGACTGATTTGCTTGTTCTCCAGTATCCGCCCGAGCAATAGTTCGATAAACACCTCCATAAATTAAACCGGCACTGATACCTAAGACAACAACTCCTAGAACAATTTTCTTAATCATTTTTACTCCTTATTTATCCTTTACTAATCTTCCGATTTTCTTTAGTCCAACCACACGTCGGGTAACCTTGGTGATCCACTTCCAGTGAATATAGAAATGCAAGATTGCGGAAATCAGCATCACTACACCAGACCATGTGTGAACGACATCCCATACTTCTTTCGTGAAAATAAAGTTGTAAATTGGTTGGACATTTCTCCCGCTTGGATAAAACATCAGAATAACGCCTGACATTGCTACCACCAGAAAACTCACAGCGGCAACTGCATCTAAAAGGATATTGAAACGAGCGTGCTGATTCAAGCTTTTAATCCCGCCTTTTTTACCACGGAACAACCGTTTATACATTACAAGAATCCATTTATCGTGCACAGCAATATGGACAACCAGAACTATGATCATCCCAATGCCCGACCACAAATGAATTGCATCCCACATTTCCCGATCGAATACAATAATAGTTCCATAATCAGGATTGCGGCCGCCCTGGAACCCAAGCGGAAAATAAAGAAAATACACACTGGAAAAAAGGATGGCCAATCCAGTTACTGAGAGCAGCATAAAAAGCCACCATCGATTTAAAGTTGCGGTTGAAACTGAAGTTTTTTTTACTTCCATTATATTTCTCCAATTAATCTTAATTAATTGGAAATATAAGGTATATATGTGAAGATCACATAAAGAAAAAGTGAGAAATTAGAGAAGATTCCGATTAACCTATTTTGTTCGCTTACTGCGTTGTTCCAAGCTAATCATTTTCAAAAAAGCTTCATGCACAACAGGATCAAAATGGGTGCCTTTTCCCTTCTTGATCTCTTTTAACGCCTCTTTATCTGACCATGCTTTACGATATGGCCTATCTGATCTCAATGCATCCCAGACATCAATAATCGCAAAGATCCTTGCAGAAAGAGGAATTTCTTCACCGGTCAAGCCGCGCGGATAACCGCTGCCATCCCATTTCTCATGATGGCAGTATGGAATATCCATTGCTTTTTCCAGAAAAGGTATCTTTGATAACATATCATACGCGAATTGCGGGTGCTTCCGCATCACCACCCATTCTTTTTCAGAAAGCGATCCTTTTTTAAATAATATACTATCTGGAATACCCATTTTGCCTATGTCGTGCAGCAGTGCCCCCCTCTGTACATGTTTCACCTCATCTTCAGTGATGCCAAGCTTTCTGCTCAATCGCAGAGTGAGATCTGTCACACGCTGACTGTGACCTTCTGTTTCTCTATCTCTCAATTCAAGTGTCCGCGCCCATCCTTCTAGCGTAGTTTCATATGCGGCAACCAAATCAAGATTTGATTTTTCCAAATCCTGGAACAGCTGCGCATTATCCACGGCAATAGCAGTTTCTGCAGTGAGCGTATTTAAGAAATCAATCCAATCCCCAGTGGGGTGAAGTTCAGTACGGTGGAAAACTTCCAGAACACCTTTTATCTTCCCTTTTGTTATTAAAGGTACTCCAAAATACGACACAAATTTTTCATCATCAATTAAAGGTGATTGATGAAGAGAAGTCGATTCGTCTTTCAGATTTCTTATATAGATCACTTCACCAGACTCTGCAGCTCTTCCAGCAAGCCCCCGTCCCATTTCCAATTTTGTATGTCTCAATGCATCAGTTATAAATCCCTGACCAGCAACAAATACCAATTGTTGACTTTCCTCGTCCAGCAGGAGCACATCCGCGGCGTCCACTTCCAATTCTTCGGTAACCTGTTCCAGCAGTAGATATAAAGGAATTTGGAGGTCAATATTCGTTGTAATTGCAATATTGATGTTTTGCAGCGCAGATAATCTCCTGAGTTGAAGCTGCAGTCTTTTTTCGGTTTCGCGCCTTCGAATAAGTTCTTTTTGTCCCATTGAATAAAGTTGAGCATTATTAACCGCCACTGCTGTATGCTGTGAAAGGGTTAATAAGATCTGATTATCCTGATTAGAGTAGGGTTGTTCAGACTGCTTTGGTCCCAGGATGATCATCCCCAACAACTCACCAGCCGTTTTTAATGGTATGAATAGTTCCGCTTCCAGTTTATCAATTATTTCTTTCTCTTCCCGCCACATGGCTCGGAAGATTGGATGAGTTTCCAATTCCTGCCGGACAACAGCATGCTCATATGCATTTATCCGCCCGATCAGAGGATGATCAGCAGCAATCTTTGTGCGTGGGGGAAGCGTTATTCCAATTTGCGTGTTTAAAAAGAAGTGTTTCTGTTTTTCATTGCGCAAGAATAACGCGGCTTTTGTTACATGCATCGTATCAGTGATTTCTTGCAGGATCATCTCTGAAAGCAAATTAATATCAATAACAGATGAAGCAGCTTGGCTGACGCGCTGAATCATCATCACTTCGCTGTATCTCTCCCTGAAAAAGAAACGATCAATCCGGCTTTGCAGCACATCACGGAAGGGTTGGATAATAATAGCCGCAATAATGGAAACGATCAGAGAAATTGTAAATAGTTCCGACTGAGTATCTGCACCGAAAACTAAAAAAGCTACAGTAAGAATAAGGAAATATGCCGCCCCGATAATCACTGTCGGGATGGTATAAAGAATACTTTTTCTTATCACCACCTTAACATCCAGCAATTGGTGCCTGAGAATGGAATAAGTGATGATCAAGGCAGCCACTACGTTCGCCGCTATGTCCACTGGATACTTTCCCAGACCCACAAAATTGGATACTCCACCAACAAGGATTACGATGATCGCTAAAACAAGAAGCATATTTCTGGTGATATGTGTTTCATCGCGTAATTCTCGTGAATTGCGGTAAAGTTGAAATAATCTAAAAATAATTAATACATATCCCGGTCCTACCGCTAATGCGATCAAGGAGCTCAATTCATAATTTAATTCCCCATTAATTATAGAAGCGAATGGTACTACCAAATCGGTAAATAAACTAACTGCTACAGCAAAAAATCCATAAATATAAATTATGCGCGACCAGGTTCCTATTGGATTATGAATCACTCCCTGTGTAAAATAGAACAGAGTGATCATCGCTGCGATACCGCCTGCTGTCATCAGTCGAAACCAGAAGGTTGTATTCCCAAAATCAGCCATCACCATGAACGCGCTAACAGACCAGACTAACATCGAAAGGAGATAAAATCGAAATCTGCGCTTTGTATTATTTTGTGGCTTGCTAACAGTTACCAATACATATAACAACATATATAAAACTGTTGCAATACCAGGAATGATCGTGTTCAGGTCAAACGTCATAAGCCGAAAATTTTATCCTACTTTCATCAATTTTTCCAACTGCTGGTCTTTAGGCTGCATATGCGGTGGTTTTATATGTGCAATATCTGCGCCAGCATCCCGCTGGCTCTGAATATAATTTTTAAATGCGCCGGAAGGCAGCTTTGTGATCAACAAGTAATCATCACCCATTATTTTTTCCAGATCCCCAAATTCAGGATTCACTTTAATCAGGGCTTTTTTGGTCTTTTTCTTTAATGTGGCGAGAGAAGATTTTTCTGCTTCGTCTAATTCAAGATATAGGTTAAGAATTGTTTTTCCATCTACAGCTTCCTTCCTGACAGCCCAATCCACATATTGAATGCCTGATCCCTCCAAAGCATGCCAGATCGCTTTTTCGGTAAATCTAACCATATTTCTTAAATCCAGGTAATCATCACATCGGGAAAAGAATCTGAATTGGGGCAGTTTACAACCAATTTCCGTATCTTCCGTTGCGATCACTTCAAAAAAATCTCCGATCCTATAGCGTAATAACACACCCCCATGGAAATTTGTCATCACAATTTCATATATACCAGGAGATAATTCATCCATCAATAGGGTTTTTGGCGCATAGGAGGGGTCCTCTTTTGCTTTATTATGTTCATCAAGAGGAATAAATTCATAGAAATTGATGTCTGGCAGGAATGTCATCCCCTTGTAATTCCATGCCTGCATACAAAGAAGCCCCCCCTCTGTGGTTCCAACTATTTCCAATGGCATTTTCCCCCAATAGTACTCGACCTTGTCTTTATAGATATCCGTATCCATCCCACCGGCCCCTATTCCTTTAAGATTCCAAAGATCCTTCGGCAAAACATTTCTCTTCTGCAATTTTGCCTTCACGGAAGCCTTGATATACCTGCAAAGGATACTTGGCTTAAGCATTTTTAAAGAGAATTTACCTCCACTCTTTCCGCTTTCAATAAGTTCCCCCATCTTCACCAAAATACTTGCTAAACCAGTAAAATAATCAATTCCTGTTTCCATGCCTTTGCTGAACCCGGCTGCTAACCGCTCGCCAAATTCCATTTTCTCTCCTTCAGCAAGCGATGGAATGAACTTCACATCAATTAAATCCTCAATGGCCAAACACATATAGGCAGAAATATATGGCAAAGGTGCCATTGCGAGGAGAAAATAATCGTCTGTTTCAACCTGAACATCTCCTTTTTTCTGAGGCGGAGCAAAGAATCATCCCTGTTAAAAAAGCTTCGCCAATTTTTTCATACATACCGTCTGTTAATGGGACCCACTTACAGCTATATTCCCCGGACTTCCCTGAAGTACGCGCCCACCGATAGTTTGCTTTCGGCAGATCATCTTCTTTTTTATCCACGAGGAAGTCAACGTAATCTGCGTAGGTAGTTAGTGGCACTTTCTCCCGAAACTCTTCAACCGTCTTTGGAGAACAGTTCCCAAAAAAATGTTTTCCCACATTGCAATCTTTTAATGTTGCAAACTGTTCAATGAGCAGCCGTTCCTGAATTTGCATATATTCTTCTATTGGAAGATCCAGGTATCCACAAAATTTTGCCCAAATTTTATCTTTTTCACCCTTCTTAATCAGTTCAGACGTGTATGTCATTTTCTTACCTCCATTGGTTTTTTTGCTTCAATTTTTACCGGGTTGGGAGCCCAGAACCGTTTTGACTTTAATTCTCGTGCTTTTATGGAAACAAAACCTCGCTCTTTAATAACCTCTCGCCATTCGCTCACAGTTAAAATGTTGGCAATTGCCTCTGATTCCGCTTTTGCGCGCGTCAGATTTTCCGCAAACATGAAATATATAAAAGCTATTATCTTAATAAAGACTCGGATTATTCCAACCTTCCACCGTTTCGATCCCCCAACATCCGCGGCATGGAACTTGCCATTCGGCTTAAGCGATGAGTAAACATTCCTTAGCAGAAGATCAACATTCATATGATGGGTTGCCAGGCAGCAAGTAACGATATCGAATGTATGTCTCTGGAACGGCATCGCATGCGCTGATGCACAAACCAATTGGATAGATGAATTGTTGCCGTTTTCTTTAATCTGTTCTTTCGCGTTAGAAAGCATTTCGAAAGTAAGATCTAAACCAACCACATGATGATAAGGGATCTTCTGTGCCGTGAGATATTGCGGAATAAATGCCGTACCGGTTGCAATATCAAGGATGTTCTGATGACCTACGAAATCAATTTCGTTGACCAGTTCCTGAATAAAATCCAAATAACTAACCCCCCAAAAACGGTTCAATTCGCTATTCATTAGATTTTCATAGCGCGAAGCCATTTCTGTAAATGTCTCGATGATATGGTCTTGTTCGCTCATTGTAAGGTCACCTTAAATTAAAATATTAATGTCCGCCCTCCGAACTTCATTATTATATAGTATTTTTCCCTTTATTTTGAGGTATTTAAACTCTTGTCAGCTGACAAACGGAGGATATAGAACAAAGAAGACAAGCGATTCATATAAGCAAGGATTTTATTTTCAAATTTCGAATTCCCACGAAAAGCACCGACTGCCTGTCTTTCCATTTTCCGCGTAACTGTTCGGCAAATATCCAATACCGCACCCGCCTTGGTTTTTCCTGAAAAAGTAAAACTCTTTGGATTATCCAACTCCCTGCTATAGAAATCTATTTTATCTTCCAACCATTTCGTGGATTTCCCGGTATTAAAATCATCCGCAGTTGACTCTGATGCACCTGCGATTACTCCCATTATCTTTGAAAGGGATACTTGAATTATTCGAAGGTCTTTTTTTAATTCGGGTTCCTCAATTATGCTGATCGCTAACCCTATAAATGCGTTTACCTCATCAATAGTTCCGATTAAATCCAGGATTGGATCATCTTTAATTAATTTTCTGCCATCAACAAGATATGTATTTCCAGAGTCACCTTTACCCGAAAAAAACACGTTTCTCAAACAATCCTCATCCATTTGGCTCTGCTCCAGATTGAGCAATCAGGAACCAATCAGTAATATTCCAGAAATGGTCACTAGAATCATACATAGATCCAACTCTTACACCCTGAATGCTCTGGTCTACAGCAAAGGTATAGATCGGATAAAACAGGGGCAGTGCTGGTAACTCTTCTGAAAAGATAACCTGGAAGTTTCTATATAGTTTTGCCCGTTCTTCCAAATCCTGTGACACGCGTGCTTCCTCAAGGTATTGGCTTGCAATCCTGTTTTCCCATTGCGAATAATTTTGACCGCCTATTTGCTGAGCTTGATCCCAAAATGGATATGGGTCTGGATCAGGCGAACGGAAATAATTAATATCGATCAAAGCTGCCTCATAAGTTAATGGCTGCAAATGATCGAGAATCAAAACATCGTATGGTACTGAAATCAAATCAACACTAACGCCAAGCTTCCCCCAGTCAGACTGGATTGATTCAGCAATTTTAGTATGGTAAATATCATTCGGGTGCACAAGAGAAAATGTCAATGAAATACCATCTTTTGATCGTACAGAACCAAATTCTTGCTCAACAACATATCCGTATTGCCTTAATAAGTTGATCGCTTCCTGGACATTTTGGTCAACCCGCTGGTTTCCACCATAATATGCCCAGGAATTTTTCAAGAGTGGTACGTCTGAGATCACTCCCTGCCCATTGAGAACCCGGTCTATCATCCCTTTCCGGTCAAGGCCCATTAACAATGATCTTCGTACTTCTTTCTCTTGGAAAAACCTGACATCACTATTATTCAAGTTAAAAATGATCATGGAAATTTCAGGTTTGATCACGCTATAAATAGACAAATCAGCATTTGTTAAAGCTAGGTCAAGAATATCAGCTGAAACCTCACTGAGCCCCAGTACATTGCCTTCAATATAAGCAGTGAACGCCTTTTCGTGATTCTCATAATAACGAAAAACAATTTCATTTATAAAAGGAGGGGGTAGATAATAATCTGTATTTGCTGAAAGGACTACACTGTTGATAACCCCACCCTCACTGGTTAATCCTTCGAATTTGTAGGGGCCACTTCCAACTGGTTTTAAGTTGAATTCCGAGTTGATCATCTCAGAATAGGTCATCCCCGATAAAATGTGCTTAGGTAAAACCCCGAAATTTAAATAATCAACAAACGGGGCAAAAGGTTCCTGTAGTCGGAATTGAAGTTGTTTGTCACCTAACGCAATTACCTCCACTGTCCGCCAAAATTCTTTAATGTCCTCAGGTAAGACAGAATCAGGGTCACGCATCAGATCAATCGTAAATACGATATCATCGGAAACAACCGGATTCCCATCATGCCAATAGGCATTCTCTCGAATCGAAAAGTTGTAAGAAAGCCCATCGTAAGACACACCCCAAGATTCTGCTAAATCCCCCTCTGGTAATCCTCGTGTATCAAATTTAACCAGGCTAGAGAAGATCAAACGATCAACATCACGATCAGCAGAATTGTAATAATCAAGTACAGGGTTTAACCGCTGTAGTTTACCAATTAACGCCTCAGTATATGATCCCCCTCGAGCTGGCACTGGTGAAACTAAACGAAACCCTGTTTGTTCGCTTAGCAATAGAAGTCCAACCACCAAACCAGTTAAAAGAATAATTATGATCTGCCAACGAAATTGCTTCATATTTAGATTAATTTTACAATAAAAATAGGCTTACTTCTATTTTTGGAAGAAGCCCATTTCTATGGTATTTAAAAATGACTATCTGCTTACTGCAATAGTTGCAACCACTAAAGCTACGAATACAATCGCGAGAATTATAGTAATCCAAAATAAAGTTTTTTCGATCCCACGGCGTGCGCTGAAAACGCTTCCCGCGCTCTGCCCGGTTAAACCGCCCAACCCAACACCTTTATTCTGCAAAACAATACTAACGATCAACGCCAAGGACGTTATAATCAATGCAATTTGAAAATATGTAACCAATTTGTACCTCCAATAATAAGCAGAGAGAATTATACCTTTTAGATACCAAATCAGTCAACAGCATGAATGAAATAATTGCAAATATTCATATACACACTTCTTGTTCTGATGGCAGTAAGTCCCACGCAAAAATAGCTGAAGATGCGATCAGATCAGGAGTTGATGTTTTATTCTTCACTGACCATAATGTTTACGTTGAGAAAATAGGTGGATATTTTTCCAATTCAGATGGCAGGGTATTAATGGTCATGGGTGAAGAAATTCACGACCAAAATGCCTTTCCTCAAAAAAATCACCTCCTTGCTCTTGGAGTTGGAGAGAGTCTTTCCAAGCTCGCTAATAACCGCCAAACCTTGATTGACAAGATCCATTCAATGAGTGGGCTTTCTTTCATTGCACATCCATATGATCCAGCTTTACCCGCCTTCAATGAAACAGATATTTCTTGGGAAGATTGGTCAGTTAAGGGATTTACCGGGATTGAATTATGGAATGGGTTTAGTGAATTAAAAGTTCGTGTGAAAAAAAAGAGCAGTGCATATTTTTATGCTTTTTTTCCAAAATTTCTTCCAATGTCACCTCCATCGAGAACATTAAAAATCTGGGATAATCTGCTAAACAAAGGATCAAAGATAGTTGCCATTGGTGGCTCTGACGCACATGCAATGCAATACTCAGCCGGTCCATTTAAACGAGTAGTTTTTCCATATAAATACCATTTTAAAACAATTAATAACCATTTACTTCTAAAAGACCAATTAACCGGAGAGGCTCAAAAAGACAGCAGATCTATTCTGGATGCACTTCGAAAAGGCAATTCTTTTATTGCAAATGATCTGATCAAATCCCCCAAAGGATTTAGATTCAATTTATGCAGCAGAAATTTTAAAATTCTAATGGGAGAATCTTGTCGTTTTGAAAAAAATCTAAGATTACAAGTAATTCTTCCACATTCTGCTGATTGCATTATTTTCAAGAATGGGAGCCACTACCACCGGGTTATTGGAAAGAATAATATAGAAATCGAAGTGTCTTCACCGGGAATTTACCGCGTTGAATGTTATAAATGGTTTTTAGGACGCAAACGAGGTTGGATATTCAGCAACCCCATCTACATCAAATGAGCCAATCATCCCTTGATCACCGCGATCGGTTTCAGGCGAGCAACTTTACTGGCTAAATTTGCCCCCACAACACACCGGACGACACGATCCACGTCTTTATAAACCTGCGGAGCTTCTTCTGACAAACCCGCCATTGATCCTGCCCTAATAAAAATCCCTTCCTCATATAAACGTTCACGCACCTTTTCCCCACGAAAACGTTTTCGAGCTTGTGATCGACTCATCACTCTTCCAGCACCATGACTGCATGAGCTAAATGATTTTTGTGCCGCCTGGTTAGTACCAAGCATTACCCATGAATGAGTACCCATGCTTCCCGGGATCAGAACAGGTTGCCCAATTTCCTTGTACTTTCCCGGCAAATCATTGTGTCCTGGGCCATACGCCCTTGTGGCGCCTTTTCTGTGCACACAAACCGTTTGCCCTTTACCACTGATTTCGTGATTCTCTATTTTTCCAATATTGTGTGCGAGATCATAGACAGTATATAAATTAAAACTTCCAGGAATTTTTGACAGGATTTCTTCAAATGCTCTTCTGGAATAAAAAGCCAGAAGCTGCCTGTTAGTAAATGCAAAATTCGCAGCACAGCACATGGCTGATAGATAATTCTTCCCCTCCCGCGAATCCAGTGGTGCACATACAAGTTCACGGTCCGGAAGATTAAAACGGTATTTTCCCGCCACATGTTGAAAACTCTTTACATAATCCGAGCAAACCTGGTGGCCTAATCCTCTCGAACCAGTGTGAATTTGTAGTACAAGACACCCTTTTTTCAAGCCAAGTATTGCTGCCGCTTCTTTATTTTCAATTTTATCCACAATATCAATCTCAATAAAATGATTACCAGATCCTAATGAACCTAATTGAGGCATGCCGCGTTGGATCGCTCTTGAACTGATCATTGATGGGTTTGCACCATCAATACAACCTCTATCTTCAATAAACGCAATATCATCATTTGTGGCAAACCCATTCCTAAGAGCCCAACGAACACCAGTGGCGCATACTTCTTCAATTTCATTTTTGGTCAACTTCAATCTGCCGCCTTTTCCCACCCCACTCGGGCACAATGAATTAATTTTATTGATGATTTCTTCAATAAATGGCTTCGCTTCCGTGTATTCAATTTGAGACGCCATCAAACGCACCCCGCAATTGATATCATATCCAATCGCGCCCGGTGAAATAACACCATTATCTAATGAGGTTGCGGCAACTCCACCGATTGGGAATCCATACCCCTGATGGACATCCGGCATCACACAAACATTTTTTACAACTCCCGGAAGATGCGCAGCATTTATCGCTTGCTGCAGAGAAGTATCTTTCATGCTTTCATGCAACATTTGCACATCCGCAAAAACAATAACCGGCACACGCATGCCGGACTGAAAACCCCGCTTAATCTCCCACTCATATTCGCTAATCTGGCGAAAGTCATTGATATTCATGTTTTCTAATATGGCTTTCTTATATGTCAAACACTATGCGTGTTTGAAATTGCCCATTTATTTGCATGATGTTCAATTGATTAAAGGTAACTGCTTTTATCTCTCTATTATAGGAAACGATCGGGAAACATTGAAAAGTACTTTCTAATTGAGAACCTGATATCTTTACTTGGATATTAGATGGATACCGCTTTTGTTCAACTAAATATAATATTTCACTTAGGAACGCGACCAATAAACTCTCGTGGTCGTTTTCAGCCAACAAAATTTTTTCATATCCCACATCCCTTTCTTGACTATTTACTTCCAATATCAAGAGCATCCCAAGAGCGGCGTTTATAAACAGCTCTTCTAAACTGCGCCCAAGTACATCAATTGCCGCATCAGCGGTATGTGGGACTTCAAATACTTTGGAAAGCAGTTTATTTTTCTGCATCTACTATAATTATATGTTATGAGATTTACAATTTCAGAGATCGAAACAAAACTTGAGTCTTTCTTCGAGGGTAAATTGCAGTCCTTCTTTAATACCAATCCGCTGATCTTGTTGACTGATGTGTTGATTGAAAAATTTGAAAATAGCATTCGTATAAAAGATGGAAGAAGGATTGCCCCAAATGTATTTAATATTTTTATCCAGGAA
>Ga0255374_10032_pt1 | contig 17686 bp, 17 predicted proteins | sample ANMaggSeSYBR01H4_FD_182088 | JGI IMG/M metagenome (GOLD analysis project Ga0255374, IMG submission 182088) | Sediment cell enrichment communities from methane seep in Santa Monica Basin, California, United Staets - ANME aggregate JGI... | ecosystem: Environmental > Aquatic > Marine > Cold seeps >... | reverse complement strand
GGCGTATCATGGCTTTCCAGAAGGTTCAATTGCGCCTGATTAACACCAGGATCGTACCAATTATAAATTTCCTTGATCCGTTCAGAGAATTCAAACCCAGTCATAGGTCTTACATGTTCCCTGTAATTCCCCAACCGTTCCATAACATTCATATTCAAACGATGATTGGCAAAAAACCCTAGTGATGCGATCGTAATTGGATAATTCATTACTGCATCAAATTGGTCTCCCTGCAGCCAGCGTTTGGATTCGTGCCAAATTTCTCCAACTATGTAAGCGTCGGGGTTGATTGCTTTTACTTTCTGGCGAAATTCCTGCCAGAAAATGTCGTCATCAATTTCCTCCGGTACATCTAATCGCCAACCATCGATGCCAAAATTTATCCAGTATTCGGCCACATCAAAAATAAATTGGCGCACCGCGGGAGAATTTGTATTAAGTTTGGGTAGAGCTGGCAAATCCCACCAAGCCTGGTACCCAAATTTTTTAAGACTTCCTTCTCCCTCAACCTGGGTTTCATCAGAATACGCATTCCAGGGCAATCGCCCTTCCAGGCGGTCCTTATCAAAATAAAACCAATCGATATAGGGAGAGTCTTTTTTATTTTCAAGGGTGTGGTTAAACTGCCAGAAGCCACGGCTGGCATGATTAAAAACTCCATCTAGAACTATCCGGATTTCCCGCTCGTGGGCTTCTTGAAGCAGTTCTGCCAGAGCCTGATTTCCCCCCAACAAGGGATCTACATTGTAGTAATCATAGGTATGATAGCGATGATTTGCTGGGGAGGCAAAAATTGGGTTAAAGTAAATAGCAGTAATGCCCAGATCCTGTAAATAATCCAGTTTATCAATCACTCCAAACAGATTGCCACCTTTAAATCCGTATACTGATGGTGGACTTGCCCAGCTTTCAAGATTTAGGTATTCTTCACCGGGCTGAGCAGTGCGGGCAAATCGGTCTGGGAAGATTTGGTAAAACACGGCATGTTTTACCCATTCAGGTGTTGTTATCATTTTTAGTTTTTCCCGATTTAGAAGCAGTTATTTCCAACTTCTTCAGTGTAGTTCAAATTTTAGAGGGTTTTGGTTTTAAGGAACTTACATATTCAAAACTGAGGTCAAAATACTCTTTTAGCCGTTCTGTTTGTCTAATCAGTTCATCCGGAACGACCACATACTCTTTCATCACCCTGCCGTACTGCACACAAAGTTCCGTTTCAAAATATTTAATGAATTGTTCCCTGGCTTCAGTTGGCAGGCGTAGAGCTAATACCCCTTCTTTGGTCAGGAAGCTGAACATGTGCCCATTAAGCGAAGTATAAGGCATGGTTTTACCTTTTCGCTACAGTTGGGGATTGGTTGCTACCAGTTTTTCATATAATTCTAAGTTTTCTTTAAAAAATCCTTCCCCACTCTTACCCATTACGGGACTCCTTGTTGTTCCTACTAATCATAACATCGGGAACTAAAAATAATCCCGGGGAGTAGCCCGGGACTATCTAATATTTACTCAAATTTGAGCTCTGCCTCAAATGAATCGTGTCTAGAAAATTTGAGAGGCGCAATTACCTACTGCCTGGTGTCTTTATCAATCTCCTGTATCTGTCTCCAGTTGGTGATTGATAAATCTGAACTCTCTCAAAATGCGTTTCTTGCTCAATCCCATTTTTGTTAAAGAGTATTTGTGTTTGCTTTTATAAGCTTTGGCTTTTTCTGTTTCTGTGTTTATATTCCGGATAAAAGTTGGGCTGAGATTAAAATTAAATCTTTGGTATATCTTCTCAATAGTCCCCTTCGGATCTGAAACCAGATCTTTATAACGGATCCGGATATATTGATCTGTCGGTATGGTCTTTAAGTATTGGTGTGGATAGAGGTACCAATGTTTGCTGTGTTCTATGACAGTTTCCTGAAGAGCATAATCGGTTTCAGGATCCCCATAGTTATGGCAGTGTTTTGAGAATAGGCTGATAGAAGAGGGTATTACCTGCAGTGGATTTCGGACTATATTGATGAATTTAGCATCGGGAAATTTTTCATGCAGGGTTTTTACCTTTGGAGAGTAGCTCGGATTTTTAGAGATATATCTTTTACCGTTATGGGCATAGATATGTTTTTTTACAACTTCAGTATAGTATTCCATATCCTTGCTTTTCTCTTCAGTTGAGACTTGATCATCGTAGTATATATATTTATTTATTAAATTCGGGAACGGGAAAAAAGCCAGCAAATTATAGGTTGACCAGATGTGTAAGAGCACATGCCCGTCTTCTTCAGCCTCAGTGATCCCGATCTTATGCATATCGGCATCCTTTTCCACAATCCGATTAAACAATTTAATGATCAATCGGATCGGATTTCCAATTGCATAGTTAATTTTCATCAACCAGCGAAAGAATTTCCGTCCTACAACAGAAGGGGCCAAATAGATCTCCCAGCTTGAGAAGCTTGTTGCCCGATCATCTTTTGTTAATAAGCGATGAAGGAATGTGGTTCCTGATCGGAAATTTCCAACAATAAAAACAGGCTCTCTAACTTCCTGGGCCAGGTGATCAGGATAAAAAATATTGTCCAGTAAATAAGCTGCCCGTATGCTGAGCTGCCAGAGAGGATAAAATATAAAAATCAATAGTACGAAAAAGAATCTCTTAGGAGATAACCGTCCAGGTGTGCCTTCAGATTTCAGGAATGTATATTGAATGGTTTGCAGGTAGAGTTTAAAGTTGAATTTCATATATATTCATTCGTGATTTCAATCAATAAAAATATATGCCTCCCAGATCGATCATATCTTGAAAAAAATGGGTGGCAGAAACCCATATCATTATATACTCGGTTTTAATCTACATCCAGTATATTTCTCTCCCAGGTCTAAGAACGATTAGCCTTAACTAAAAAGACGATTCCATCTAATCAATCACCTGTTTAGTAGTGTTTGATATCTGGAACCGTCATTTTTAGATCTAAGCGGAGTATTCTTCCGCTTCATTAGTTAATTGTTATTCAACTTATTGATTAAACACCAAGCTCGGCAGCAGCTAATTCTGTTCCCTGGACTCGTGCCTTAATTTTAGCAAAAGCCGTTTCCCGAGAACTGACAACGTCATCGCTGAATGGAGAGAAGCCGCAGTCATCAGTTGTTCCTAACTGCCCAACAGGAATGAAGTCTGCTGCAGTCAGAACCCGGTCGCGGACGGTTTCTGCAGATTCCACATTCTCATCGTTAACATCAATTACACCGACATATATTTTATGATTGGGTTTAATGTTCTCGCCTATTAATTGGAGTGCTTCTTCTGGGCGCTCTTCGCTGGCCATTTGCACATAAAAATTACCAACATCAAGCGTCATTAACAATGGAATTAACTCACTGTAAGCCACGTCAGCACTGTGAGTCGAATCGTGATCGCCGCCAGGACAGGTGTGGACGCCAATTCGCTGTCTTTCTTCGGGTGTAAAATGAGATAAAACTCGATTATTAAGGTCAATAAATTGCTGAAGCAAGCCCTTGGAAGGATCGAGCTTAATTGCCAGACGAGCTTCTGTAAAATCAATCTGCACGTTTTCTGCTCCATTATCGAAGCAGCTGCGTATGTCAGCTACCGCATGCTCTACCAGGTCATCCAAGAACTGTTCCCGGGGGTAACCCTCAATGTCATCAGCGGGATAAAGCAAGGACAAAGCTGATGCTGAAATAATGGCTTGTTTTACAGGTTTGGATGCAAATTTTTTGGCTCGGAGCAAGTAGGATCCTGCATAATCACCATATCGGAAAGGGCCTTTGGTGAGGTGGGGCAGTTGGCGTGAATGACCATCCACGAAGGGAATGACCACGCCATCCGCAGCAAGATTATCTAAGTTTGCCAGGGGATAGGTTACGAAACTTGATTTGGTTTGTTCACCATCAGTAATAACCGGAGATCCGGTCTTTTCAAACTGTTCGACAGTATCACGGACAGCTTCATCAAATAGACGGTCCATTTCTTCTGCTGAAATTGATCCTTCAGCAAAATTGCTCATCCCTTTTTGTAATTCACGGGATCGGGGTACACTACCAAAGGGCTCGGTTGGAATAGGCATAGTTATCTCTCCTTTTAATAATTAATACCGTATCCTTTGATCGACAATCCGTCAACAATAATATGTTAATATTAATATAATTCATATATTTCATATATAATGGGGTGAGAGTGTAAATTGCCGGGTGTAAACAGGGGGTAGTAATTAATTTGAGAAATCTATGGAAATTTTGGAGTAATTACTGTAGGGGAGAGAATTTAATCCAAAGGTGAGGGATTTTGTAGATGATGTTGATCTCAGCGCTTGCCATTCCGGGAGCTTCCTTTATAATGAAAGTGAAATAAATATCTATTATGATGAGTACGGAGATAAGTACTCGCCTGGTCCATTCAGAGAGTCCCCGGTTGGTGCGAGGGGATTGGACAGGGACGGGAAATTCCCCTCCGTATCCTTGGCTGATAAGCGAAGGAACATCGTTCCCGCAGGGGCTGTATGCCATAAGGGAGCCGGACCGTCCGTTATCCCGGATTAATGAGACCGCAATCCCGCGGTAAAAGCAGGTGGCACCACGAACGCCCCCTCGTCCTGCTGGCGAGAGGGTGTTTTAATTAATGAAACCAGGAGTTCATCCATGTTAGATATTCAATTATTCCGGGAGAGCCCGGATCTGGTCAGAGAAGGATTAACCAAACGTCACCAGGAGACCTCACCGGTGGACGAGGTCATTAAACTTGATCAAAAACGCCGCGATTTAATCCAGGAAGTGGAACTCCTGCGGGCGGATCGCAACCAGGGGTCCCAGGAGATCAATGAAATCAAAGACCCGGATCTGCGCCAGAACAAGATATCTGCTATGCGTGCGTTGGGAGACCAAATCGATGGACTGGAAAGCGCTTTGCGGGTAGTGGAAGAAGAGCTCCACAATTTACTGGCGGTATTTCCAAATCTACCCGATGACCGTGTACCAGTTGGTCTTGATGATACTGAAAACGAGTTGATCAAACCATCAGGCGATCTTCCTGAATTTAAATTTGAACCCCAAGCCCATTGGGATCTGGGTCCCGCTCTGGGTATTCTTGATTTTGAGCGCGGCACTAAACTATCCGGAACCCGTTTTTATGTGCTCAACGGCATTGGCGCCAGGCTGCAGCGAGCCCTGATTAGTTTTATGCTGGATACTCATTCTCGCCACGGATACCAAGAACGTTATACTCCTTTTATGGTTAAAGAGGAAATTTTGTTTGCTTCCGGCCAACTACCAAAATTTGGCGGGAATCTCTATCACGATCACGAAGAGGATTTTTGGTGGGTGCCGACAGCTGAAGTGCCGTTGACCGGCTTACACAAAGATGAAATTCTGGAGGAAGAAGTTCTGCCCCTGGAATACACCGCTTACACACCTTGTTTTCGTCGTGAAAAAATGAGCGCAGGGCGGGAAGTTCGGGGCATTAAACGCGGCCATCAATTTGATAAAGTAGAAATGTATATTTACTGCAAGCCGGAAGAATCGGAAAAACAGTTCCAGCGGATGGTGGAAGACTCAGAAAGAATCTGCCAGGCATTGGCTCTGCCCTACCGGGTAAATAAACTCTGCACAGGTGACCTGGGTTTTGCCGCTGCCCTCACTTATGACATAGAGGTTTGGGCAGCTGGTTGTGGAGAATGGCTGGAAGTCTCCTCGATTTCAAATACTCGCGACTTCCAGGCTCGGAGAGCTGGTATCCGCTACAAGCCGGAGGGAAGTAAAAACACCCGTTTTGTTCACACCTTAAATGGCTCGGGGTTGGCTCTTCCCCGGGTGATGATCGCTGTCCTGGAAAACAATCAGCGGGCAGATGGCTCAGTTGTGATACCTGAGGTACTGCTTCCATGGATGGGGGGTGTTGAAGTTATTGGGCCACCAAAATAATATCAGACCTCCGAGGTCGGCGCGACCTCGGAGGTTAACAAAATCTTATGCCAAACTGGCTTAACCTCTCACTAAATATACTCATATATTTGATCATGGCCGTGGGGCTGTTCGGTATGGTTGTCCCAATTTTTCCCGGAGTGGTAATCATCTGGGCTGCGGTTCTTCTCCACGGTTTTTTGACCGGGTTTGCGACCCTGGAAATCTGGGGTTTGGTGATTATCAGTTTATTAGCGATCGCTGGCACTCTGATAGATAATTTCTTGATGGGCGGGAAAGCCCGCCAGGCCGGCGCCAGCTGGATTTCGATTGGCGGCGCCCTTTTGGCTGGCCTGCTCGGGACCTTTGCCTTTCCTCCCCTGGGGGGAATAATCGCTGCGCCAACCTTACTGTTTCTGCTGGAATATGCCCGACTGCGAGATTCGACTGAAGCTTGGGAAATCACTAAAGGCTTGCTGACTGGTTGGGGACTTTCCTTTGTGGCCCGGTTTTTAATCGGTGCGATAATGATAACCATCTGGGTTATCTGGGGTGTCCGCTGATGAAGCATTAAACGACCTCCGAGGTCGCTATTTTTGTATTTTTTGTCCTGATTTATGCTACCTGTCATCATCTCTGTTTCTATTTTGATCTATATCTCCCGATAAAAACATCAGAATACTCCTCTCTCTAGACACTTTATGGCTGCTCTGATTTAGACACCAGATAATTCTTTGACCTCCGAGGTCGGGTCGACCTCGGAGGTTGATATATTCCAATTGACACACACAATCCCATCATCTACACTTAAGCCATATTTAGGAGCATCTCATGACCCAGGATACCGGAGGCTATCAGTCAGATCCTGTTGTTGCCCGGTTATATGATCAGGTCATCCCCTATCGGGATCGGCCGGATGTGGATTTTTTTGTGGATGCAGCCATTCAATCCGGCGGTTCTGTTCTTGAGGTTGGCTGCGGAACGGGTCGGGTACTGATACCCACTGCCCGGGAAGGGATCCCTATCACAGGGTTGGATCTATCCGAGCCCATGTTAGATATTTGCCGGGAGAAATTAAAAAAAGAACCCCGGGAAGTACAGGATCGAGCAGTTCTGATCCAGGGAGATATGAGAGAATTTTCCCTGGGAAAAACATTCTCCCTGGTGACTACGCCTTTCCGTCCCTTCCAGCATTTACTGACAGTAGAAGACCAGCTCAGCTGTCTGACCAACATTCGCCAGCACCTGGAACCAGGCGGGGTGTTGATCTTGGATATCTTTAACCCCTCTCTGAAAGGACTCTCGGCAGACAACCTGGGGGAGGAAGTCGGAGCAGAGCCCGAGTTCACCACGCCAGAAGGAATCAAGGTTTTGCGTTTTAATAAAACCAATCAGCGGGATCACTTTAACCAGGTGGTCGATGTGGAATTAATCTATTATTTAACCCATCCTGATGGGCGGGAAGAGCGGTTGGTTCATGCCTTTCCATTCCGCTACCTGTTTCGTTTTGAAGCAGAGCATCTTTTGTCTCGCTGTGGATTTGAGGTGGAAAAAATGTACGCCGACTATCAGAAAAAACCCCTTGGTTCGGCTGATCCTGGAGAGTTGATTTTCGTTGCCAGAGCTATCTGACGGATATTTCCGTTTTATACTGCGGAAGAAATTAAGTTGTACGTCTGGATTCAGAATATTTACTTCCTTTTTTTAGGGAAATTCCCGGGATCTATCCTGAAGGGAAGAGTGGACCATGACCCGAAAAATGCTTCTTGTCAGTATTCTCCTTACAGTGGTTGCAGGCGGACAGATCCTTGCTGCCTGGCTGCTATATAACCCCCTCGCAAATACTCTTATCATTAATTTGGGATGGTCTGTACTTCTACTATCTGCAATATTCGGCTGGCTGCCGATCTTCACATTTCGTTCCCGCGGAAATATCAACGGTCGTAGTTATACAGATACAACTATCGTCGTAAATTCCGGGATATATGGCATTGTCCGTCACCCGCAGTATTTGGCGGGAATGTTAATAAATATCGCACTTCCATTGATCACCCAACATGGGTTGGTCCTTCTTCTTGGATTATTATCCCTGGTGGTATATTATTGGAACACATTCATCGAGGAAGAAGAAAATCTGCGGAAATTTGGTGAGCCCTACAGAGATTACCAATCGAAAGTGCCCCGAGTAAATTTTCTCCTCGGATTATTTCGATTGGTCCACCAGAAAAAATAGGGGTAAATCTGCAATGAGAGAACTACTTCGATTGAATTTCTCGCTATTTTTCCAACGAGAGATAGATTAAATTTTTATAATATTACTCTTTGTTATTTTCAATTTGGAGATTCCCGTGTCCTTATTTCCCCCTCTTCACATGGGCTGGTTCAATGGTTGGATACCAATCCTGGTTTTTTATACGGTATTTATCATCCTGCTGAAGGTTTTTCCCAAAGACACTGTTGCTCGCCTCTATGACTTCTCCAATTGGACCAAGCAGCAGGAAAACCTGGGTAGAATTGGATTGCCGTTTGCCCTGGTTGGTATGGTCCTGATTCTTTTTACACCGCTGAAGGTCAGTTTGCCAATTTTTTGGACAGGAGTAGTTCTTTATCTGATTGGTTTTGCCGGATTTGTTATTTCCCTGCAAAATTTTAATTCAACCCCGCTTTCTGAGCCGGTCGTAAAAGGTTTATATAGGATCTCCAGAAATCCCCAGTGGGTGACTTTTGCGATTACAATCATAGCCACCAGCCTTATGGTTGGCAGTTGGACTGCATTCCTTTTACTCCTGGTCAGGGTGGTCATGAACCATTTCCGGATATTGGGGGAAGAACGAGCTCTGGAAATTCAGTATGGAGAATCCTACCTGGTTTACAAGAAATCAATTCCAAGATATTTATTATTTTTCTAAGGAGAGCAAGAGATGAAACCGGCTTTACTGGTCATTGATATGCAGGAGGTTTTTTTTGATCACAGTCCCGCTGTGGCGGAATCATTAACCAACGCAATTGAATATATTAACGCGGCAATTGCCCTCTTTCGCGAAAAGGATCTCCCGATTATTTGTATCGAAGACCTGGAGGAAGAAGCTGGACGGGTTCCAGGTTCTGCTGGTTTTGAAACCACCCCAAAAATTGAATTGCTGCCTGCAGATCCCAGAATCCACAAAACCTATGGTAATGCCTTCAACAAAACTGATTTACACCAGAAACTCCAGGATTCAGGTGTGGACACATTAATTCTGACGGGTTTCGCTGCCACACAATGTGTTCTATCCACATACCGGGGCGCGACCGACCTGGACTATTCCCCCTTGATTTTCCGCGGTTCCCTGGCAGATGTATCCCAGGAGAAAATCCGTTTTGTTGAGGATATGCACGATTTAATCTCTTATGGGGCCCTGGTAAAACTTTTTGAATTGCTGTAAATGAAATATCTTAAACCATAAAGACATCATCCGAAAAAATTATGCCATTGACACTCAATCCTCATAACGTAATTCTTTTCCAAGGAGATTCCATCACTGATGCCGGCCGGACTCGCTCCCGGATAGGTCCCAACTCTCTGGATGGCATGGGTTTTGGCTATGCGCGCTTTATTACCGATTTTTTACTGAAGGAAAACCCTGATAATTTTTATCAATTTTATAACCGCGCTAATAGTGGCGACCAAATTCATAATTTAGCCTATCGTTGGGAGCAGGATACTCTGCGCCTGATGCCTGATGTGATCAGCATTTTGATTGGAGTAAATGATACCTGGAATTATGTAGAGCTTGGCTTGGGATCCGATCCAGAAACTTTCCAAAGGATTTACCGCGAGATCCTCACCAATACCCGGGAGATATTGCCAAAAGTTCAGCTAGTGCTTTGTGAACCATTTCTGTTACTGGTTGGCGAGGTTGATCAAGCCTGGATAACTGATCTTAAATTGCGCCAGGATATTGTCCGTGGTCTGGCAGAAGAATTTCAAGGGGTTTTTGTTCCGTTTCAGGCCGCCCTCAATCAATCCGCTCGTGAAGTACCGCCTAGTCATTTACTGGAGGACGGAGTACACCCAACCAGGAAAGGGCATGTCGTATTGTATGAGAACTGGCTAACCTCTGTGTTCAGACAGGATTAAACACAAAAGGAAATCGTCTCATTAAAGAGTGCGATTTCCAATATACAAAAAGGACACGGCTTCCTTGAAGGAACCCGTGTCCTGTGTGTTTAAAATTACCTGTCTATTTCTCGGGCGGCGGGACAGGTAAATCTTCTACCATTGTATCCACCCACTTATCACCCTCGTCAATTAACATAACGGGAATATCCTGGCGAATTGGATATTTTCGTCCGCATTCGTTGCAAACCAGCCAGGCTTCTTTGTAATAATCCAGAGTTCCTTCCTTAGTTTGAACACAGGCCGGACATCTCAAGATCTCAAGCAGTTCTTTGCTAACCATTCGCTCCTCCTCCGCTGGAGTTGATCACTTCACCAATTATAACTTAGTTCTTATTGCAAGGGTCGTCTGTATCAGGATTTTCGGGAGGCATTTTATTGGTTCCCGGACCATATTGGCAGACAGCTGCCCAGGGTTGATATTTGGTTTTAAATATATCCTGCCAAAGTGTTTCCCCATCCCGGTAAACATCTCTGGTTACAGTCACCGTAGCGCCTTCAACAGCCCAATCGACTTGTTTTACTACTCCCTTGGCCAGCTCGGGGTTTTCTTCATAAATTGGATCCGGCGGGTCTTTTTTCTGTTTCAGACCCGTTGTGCTCCAATCGACAGTTCGACCATCTGAAGTACTGTAGAATTTCCAGGTTATCCATCGTTGGCCTATGTTCACGTAAGTTTCCATCAGCAGCCAATGTTCGGTATCATTAGTGAATTTTAAATCCACCAGGGGGACATATACAGTAGCGTCCAATCCTGCTAATTTGGGGTTATTGTTGCCGTTGGCGCGTTGTTCGTAATACAAAACCCGGTAAGAATGAGAGGAACGCTCAATAACCGGGAAACCCCCAAAGAAAACCGTTCGGAACAAGGTTGTACTAACCTGGCAAACACCACCTCCAACACCCTTAATTGTCCGGTCTCCATAAATGATCCAGGCTTCTGCATAACCGGTATCCAGGCTGATATCTCCCAGTTGTTCAACCATTGAAAAAGTTTCTCCCGGGGCGATAAATATGCCGTGGAATTTTGCGGCCGCGGTTTCAATATTGTTCATCCTGGCAGAATCAGATCCGTAAAAATAGGTCGTCTCTGAACTTACCAATTCTGTGATACCAAGTTCTTCTGCGGCATTAACGCCAGTGACACCAGGGATAGTCTTATCAATAATCAAGGCAATTTCATGATTGCCTTCCGCCAGTTGTTGATCTATCTCAATAATCGACTGGTCTATATCCAGCTCCATTCCAACCTTTTCCTGTTCAATAAGGACCAGATCTTTTGTATCATCATCAAAGTACATTCTGGCATTCTGGGGTTCGCGGTTGATATTATTTTCTCTTTTCTCCAGGTATGTCCGGAGCTGTTCCGGATCCAGGGCAATCCTATAGGTTTCTCCATTCCCAGAAGAAACTCGCTCAATGATCATCATTTCCACCAGCTGCTGGGGAGAAAGAGACCAGGGACCAGGATCATTTTCCTTTGCCTCGGGGATTATTAATGCCAACGGCTGACTTAAAATTTTCCGGGCAGTTTCAGCCTGTGCGCTGACATCCAGGATTTCCGGGTAGGATTCAGTAACAATCAAAGGTATACTGCCGTCCTGCAGAGTCCTCATTTGTAATGCGGCCACTTCAAGAGAAGCTGGTATATCCATCTCTCTGCCAATCTGCCCCGGTTGAACCAGGACTTCCAATCCATCCAAATTTAAGGATGCTTCTATCGTCGGTTGATTAACTTCGGAGGCAATACTCTCCAGGTATTCGATCCCTGTCTTTTCATCCAACACAAATTGGGGCGCGAGGATGATTCCATACCGCAGCACCTGGATTTGGGCTGCGATCCTTTTTATGATACCGCCCTCCCTTCCGGTATTGAAGGCAAGTTCAGCATTGTAATTGGGACTGAAGAACAAACCCAATTCCGCGGGAGCTACCTCCCAGCTTAAATCATCATACTGAAGATTAATTCTTCCCACTTCAGGGTAGTTAAATTCACCTCTTAATAATTCCGCTGCATCCGTTGGCGTCTGACCGCTGAGGTTGATTGCGCCTAGATAAATACCTGGAAAGACCCGGCCATCATATATCCCCCGGAATCCAAGGGTGCTGAGTCCGATCACCAATACAAATAACAGGAATCCCCCCGAAAGGGCAGCAATAATTTTTATCAGAATCTTTGGGAAGCCAGGTTCAGTCTTCATGGGGCTCATTTTACCAAAAGTGTCCGGGCAGCGCTCGTAATAATTCGGGATCAGATATTTTTGAGTATTAACCTATCAGGTTCTTATTAAATGCAATACCCTTGCCACCTGGGTGGTTGTCTGAATATTCATTAACTTGGTATTTTTTCTGATTTTGAGATCTTTTCCAGAATCATCCCCAGGGGGTCTGGTTGATTTTCAAAGGAATCAACAGGGAGAATCCGACTCAAGGCTTCCAGGGGGCGAATGATCTCCGGGATTGTCACAGGTTTACCTACCCGGGAAGTCCCATGCCTCAAGAACATATCATGCTGGGATTTATAGCAGTTGATTGCCTGGGTTTTCTTGTTTTTCCAGGGAGTAATATCAACCACAAAGCTGGGTTCAGGGGTAAATTCTCCCGTTTCCCGGGAGAGCCAGGAAGGAGCATACATTACCCGGTTAATATTTATATCCTGGGAAAGGGCTCTCATCATAGCCTCATGAGATTTGATGTGAGCTGGATGTCCATATTCACCACCAGGGCCATGTGTAATAACAACATGAGGGTTTACTCGATTAATTTCGGCCTGAAGCACCTCTATCAGTCCATTTATATCTTCCGTGTACGAGTATAACTCCCCCTCCGATCCAACTACCGGATCCTGGTAATCCAGGAATTTAACGGTTTTTCCACTCAATTCATTTACCGCACACCATAGTTCCTTTTCACGGACTGATCCCAGATCTTCCCGGGTACAGATTGGGGGGTCTCCCATTTCTCCACCTTCGCCCCGGGTGGCACAAATAAAATGAATCTCCATTCCCTGATCTGCCAGGTAAGCAAAAGTTCCTCCCAGGAATACAGATTCGTCATCCGGGTGGGCAAAAAATGCCAGGATTCTCAGAGGGCTGGTCTGATTTTCATTCATAAAACCAAAGGTTACCACAAGCTCTGTTAATAAGATATAAGAACTCTTTGACGAAACCAAACCAGCCCTCTCTCCGTATATAATTAAGGCAAATATATTGATCTAAAATATCTATTCAAGTTCTAAGCGGAGGAGAAAAATGCAAATTACTATTTTAGTATCAGCCTTAGCCATGTTTTCTTGGCTGGTTGTTATCGGGTTGATAGCCCTGGCCGTGATGCGCGCCAGACAAGGAAGGAAAACAAGAGGTTCGGTGACGGGTATTATCGTTGCCCTGGTTGTGGCCGTGCTCTTGAATACAGTCAGTGCAGGATTGGTATTTATCCAACCCCAGGAACGGGGCGTGGTGATCAGCGCCGTTGAAGCAGGCGGATACAGGAAGGATATTCTTCAACCTGGTCTGCGCTGGGTGATTCCATACGCAGAAAGTGTAAAGACTTACGCCATTTCTAAATCCACCTACACTATGTCAATCGCCCATTTGGAAGGAGATATCCAGGGTGACGATTCAATTGCAGCCCGGACATCAGATGGCCAGGAAGTATATATCGATGCTTCGATCATTTTCTCTCTTGATCCCGCTGAAGTCCTGAATGTTCATATCGTCTGGCAGGACCGCTATGTAGATGGCCTAGTCCGCCCCACTGTTCGCGGCATAATCCGCGACGCGGTCTCCCATTACAAGGTTAATGAGGTCTATAGCACCCAACGTGATGAACTTAAGCTGCAGATTGAAGAAAATATTACCGTAGCAATGGATAACAACGGGTTAATCCTCTCTGACTTTGTACTGCGCAACATCACCTTTACCACCGAATACGCGGCGTCAATTGAGAAAAAACAGATCGCCGAACAGTCAGCGCAGGAAGCGGAATACGTGGTTGAACAACGAAAACAGGAAGCCGAACAAGCCCGGCAGGTTGCTGAAGGATTTAGAGACGCATCAATTCTTGAAGCGGAAGGACGGGCTGAATCACAGGTAATTGAAGCCAAGGCAGAAGCTGAAGCACTGCAGCTGATCGCGGATGTTCTGGCCCAGAACCCGGAACTGCTGAACTATCGATACATCGAAAAGTTGGCCCCTGGGATCCAGGTGATGCTGGTTCCGAATGACAACCCTTATATCCTCCCGCTGCCGGAATTAACATTTGACGGGAACGAATAATCACCAAAAGTGCCGTTCAGTAAGCTAACAATCATAGATAAAAATGGCCTGGGCTGGTTAAATCCAGCTCAGGTTTTTTATTGACAAGATCCCGGAGTTTCTAAAACTCCGGGATCCTTACTTCTATATTTCTGTGTATTGCGCGGCCCTTCTCTTAGTGTAAATATTTATTATTCAATATTTGTTCGTGTTAAATGAACATTCATCTCCGTTAAGACGTTCTTTCAGTTAGGTTCTATGATAGAATTTTTTTAATTCTCAGTTTGTATCAAACAGGTAAAATGATTGATGGAAAAACAAAGTAAAGAACAAAAACCCTCTGGTCGTGAAATTCGCCTCACATCCCTTTCAAATTGTGCGGGTTGAGCGTCTAAGTTAAATGCGGAGACGCTGGCGCAGGTCCTGCGCCCAATTGAAAAACTTTTTTCCAAAAAGGACTATCCTGATCTGATAGTCGGATTGGGTGAGCCGGATGATGCCGCGATCTGGAGATTAGATAAAGACCGTGTTTTGATCGCGACTACGGACTTTTTCACACCCGTTGTAGACGATCCTTATGATTACGGGGCAATTTCAGCCGCGAACAGCCTGTCCGATATTTATGCTATGGGAGGATCTCCCTTCCTGGCCCTCAACATAGCCGCTCTACCGCCAGATCTGCCGCCAGAAGTATCCAGTGAAATATTGCGGGGCGGCGCAGAAAAGGCTAAAGAAGCCGGGGTAGTGATTGCAGGCGGCCATACGATCCAGGACAAAGAACCTAAGTACGGGTTGATCTGTTTAGGTTTTGCTCATCCTGATTTGATCATGACTAAAACCGCTGCGAATCCAGGGGAGGCCCTGGTTCTCACCAAGCCCCTGGGTTTTGGGGTAACAACTACCGCTATCAAAAATCAAAAAGCCACCCCCAAGCATATCCAGGAAGTGGTGATCTGGATGAAACGCCTCAATCAAAAAGCGTCTGAACTTGCGCAGGGCTTTGGCGTAAAAGCCGCAACTGACATTACCGGCTTCAGCCTGTTGGGACATGCCTGGGAAATGGCGGCTGCTTCCGGAGTAGGGTTAAGTATCCAATGGGATATGATCCCTTTTATCAGCTCCGCCAAGGAATATGCCAGTATGTACAGCTTCCCTGGCGGCACTTTTGACAATAAGTTGTTTTTTGAGGACCACGTTCAATTCTCCAAATCCCTGACCGAGGAGGAGAAATTACTACTGTTTGATCCACAAACTAGCGGAGGCTTGCTGTTTACTGTTGATCGTAATCAATTGGATAACCTGATGTTTAAGGCAGAAAAAATGGGCCAACCGGTCTGGGTTATTGGCGAAGTCGTGGAAGGCAATCAGATCACAGTTCAATAGAACTAATGGATCTTTTTAATATTCAAGAGGCTGCCAAGTTGAGCAGCCTCTTTTTATTTGGTATGTCCCCAATGATGGTTTTCCTGGATTTCACCAATCTCCGGCATAATCCAACTGGAAGGGTTTGGCTTTTTCTACCAGGTAAAAGCGCTGCAACTCCACCAGCTGCCGAAGGTGCAGTAAATCATGAGTTACCCAGGATACAAACATATCCCCGGCTTTTATTTCTCCAAACGGTGCTTCATAAACAGTGTCCCAGTCTGGATTTTCTATTGAATCCAACCATTCCAGGTTTAAATTTCTCAGAGTCATATACCGGGTCAGGGATTCAAATAAATCCTGTTCATTATATTTGTGTTCCAATACCCAACCAACCGGATCGATTGACGGCCAGGGTTTCTCTGATTTTTCCAGGATCATTTTCAGCCTGACTGGAAAATCAAATTCTTCTTCATCTGCCAGGTGATTAACAACTTCCAAAATTGACCAGGTGTCTGGATCCTGTTTCCAGCTGGATTGTTCCTCCGGTATACCCCGGGCAAGGGCAGCAATGCGATCTCGATTAATTGCTAGCTGCCGTTTTAAATAGGCTGAATCCATCTCTCCTCCCGGAACATTATAAAAAAACTCTATCCTGACAGGGTCAGGGGAATGACAAAACAGGTCTTTCGAATATATTTCCATTATACAGGACAATCACCCGCCTTAAGAACCCTTACTCAGAGCGGCTTCCACCGCCGCCAGGGCGTGGATCTCCATGGTATCAAAGACGGGAACCGGCACGTCTTCCGGTTTCACCAGCAATCCGATTTCAGTACATCCTAAAACAATACCCTGAGCTCCCCTTTCCACCAGGGAATCAATCACCTCCTGGTATATTTTCCGGGAATCATCATTGATTATTCCCCTGACAAGTTCAGTATAGATTACCTGATGAACCTCCTCTCTTTGCCCTTGATCCGGAATCAATACCTTTAGCTGGTGATGTGTTTCAAGCCGTCCCCGGTAAAATTCCTTCTCCATTGTGAATCTGGTACCTAGCAAACCAATGGTGTTTAACTCTTTTTGTTTAACTGCTCGGGCTGTTGCATCAGCAATATGCAGCAGGGGGATATTGATTTTTTCCTGGACTTTCTCAGCCATCAGGTGCATCGTATTGGTGCAGATCAGGATAAGGTCAGCCCCGCTTTTTTCAACTCGCCTGGCCGCTTCCTCCATAATTCGGGTTGCCCCTTCCCAATCTCCGCTATTTTGCAGATCCTCAATTTCAGCAAAATCTAGGGATACAAGGACGATTTTCGCTGAGTGCACTCCTCCTAACTTCTTTTGAACAACCTGGTTAATGATCCGATAATATTCAATAGAGGATTCCCAACTCATGCCGCCAATTAATCCGATAGTTTTCATCCGCGCTCCCTTGTTTTTGTAGTAATCATTTCTGAAAGCCCCCTATCCAAGATCATTAAAATTCGAATGTGTCCACATCGCTTACTGCACTATATCCTACCTGTTGATAAATGTGGTTTGAGGTCGGGTTCAATAAATCAGTGAAAAGGAAACAAAATTGGAAACCCAGATCCAGCAAATACTGGCTTAAGCCGGCAACACAGGCGCTTGCATACCCTTTTTTTCGTTGAGTTGGGGGAGTGTAAACCGCACCAATCCGAATTCCATTTGTTGTAGGACCGGAATACCCTGCCATTGATACCGGTTTGCCCTTATAGTTCCAAATCATCATTCCTCGCAAGCGGGGATCGGCACTTAAATATCGATCAGTCATAACTTTTATCCGCTCTGGGGTTGGGTTTTCCGCTAAAGAATCACGGTAAAAACTTGTTAACCAATCTATCAGCAAAGACTTGTCGGCTTTCTGGAAAGGACGCATTGAACCCGGAACACCCAAGACCGGGAGTACCTGCTCCAATTTATAGATGCGCATGGCCATCTTCAGAATCGCCATTTTTCCCGAAACTTCCTGCCA
>Ga0255374_10031_pt1 | contig 17787 bp, 17 predicted proteins | sample ANMaggSeSYBR01H4_FD_182088 | JGI IMG/M metagenome (GOLD analysis project Ga0255374, IMG submission 182088) | Sediment cell enrichment communities from methane seep in Santa Monica Basin, California, United Staets - ANME aggregate JGI... | ecosystem: Environmental > Aquatic > Marine > Cold seeps >... | reverse complement strand
ACTCGCTGTAACAGTATCAGAAGACCAAGACGAAACACAATTCGATATAGCAGGAATTGACACGAGAAACTTCTGGCAAAAATACTGGTACATCCTACTAATAATCCTTGCACTAGGTGTTACCACAACATACGTAATACTAAGTAACAAGCAAGAAGAGTAACAAAAAACTCTTAAATTAGGTACAATAGGGGGAGGAACAACCTCCCTCTATACCTTTTAAAACAACAACTATGAAAAAAATACACCAATTCACAGACAGCCTAACAAAAATTCAACACACCACCTACCAATTTAACAACGGCATTAAACTAATGCACGCCCTGCACCCCTCTAGCACAGACTACGTACTAACTGTAATAATAAGAGCAGGAAGCACCTTTGAAACAACCCTTAATCTCCCACACGGCACTGCACACTTTCTAGAACACATGATAGCAGGGAACCCCAACAAACTACTCAAAACAAAATTTGAAATAGACGAATTCGAATCAGGAAACAAAGACGAACCAGCAATCTTCGCTAACGCATCCACCTCACAAAAATATATGTACCTATACGCCTACGGAAACCAAGACGGATCAAGCAGGATAAACTTAAGAATAAAATCTATGCTAGATTACCCAATAGAAAACATCACAAAATACATTGAAAAAGAAAGACAAATAATACTAGCTGAACAATCACACACAAACAAAAACAAACACGACAGACACTACCAATTCAGTAAGTTTCTTTACGACAACAAAAACAACGGCTTCACACACACTATACTAGGGGAGAAAAAAGACATCGAAACTATCCAACCACAACACCTACAAACATTCTTTCAAACACAATTTGTACCAGAAAATATCCTAATCACCCTACAAACAGGACAAGAACTATTACCAAGTCATAAAGAAGAAATAGAAAATATTGTGAATATCTACAACCAAACCCCCAAAGAGATTCAAACTCCACACACACCTATAACTACCGACAAAAGAATAAACCACTTCCAAGATGAACAAATAGAGGGAATATATCTAGCAATACTAATGACAATAAAGAGAAAAGACAAACTAGACTACAAAGCACAAGGATTAGAATACCTCTTCAGGTCTCTTATGCGAAAAATATCTCACGATACCCTAAGAGAGGAACTAGGACTAATCTACTCTGCTCACATGTCTAGTAAGTTCGGTTCAAGCTTCAGTCAAAGAGTAGTAGGGTATGAAGTATCCACTCAACCTAAGAACTTTGAAAAAGTCCTCTCTGCAGTCAACAACCTTCTTGAGAAAGATCTTAAGAAATTCTTAGACAGTAAAGAAGGGAAAATATGGTTTCAATCAAGGGTTAGTACCTACATATTCCCTAGAACAATACCATACAAAAGTTCCTATGCAGAACAAAAGGGAGTCGCATTAATTGAAAATAGAGACATCTTTGAATTTAATAAAGCAAGAAAAGAAGCATTAAAGATTACCCTTGACGACGTATACAACTTTTCAAAGGAATTCTTCAGTAACACCCCTCTCTTCTGGATAGAGTCTGATACAGACGGTAAGAAACTAATAGAAAAGCTCAAAGAAAGTAAACTATACAAAAGGTTCTAAGAAATACTACCAACTACCACCACCAGAACCACCACCACCTCCTCCTGAAGAACCACCACTAAATCCTGAGCCTCCAGAAGACCATCCACTAGATCTATACCCAGAACTACTACCATAAGCTTTCGTGTTAGCTGCTTTTACCCCTCTACTAAGACTACTTATAGACCTAGTCATTAGATATGGAGTAAAGGTATTGTAATCCCCCTTGTACCAACTTGGTTGTGTGTCTTTGTACAACTCCTTAAACTCCTCTGCCCACTTCTTCTCTAAACCAAAGATAATAGCGTAGGGGAGCAATGTCTCAAATACACCCCTAAACTTCTCAGGATCATTATGAAACTCTATCCTATGCTTCTCTGCAGTATTAATATACATCTTAAGACCAAGTAACTTGTAATACAACTTATTACCCTCTACACCACGAACATCTATCTTAGTACCAGTAATGACCATAGCTAAACCACTTACGATGATACCCCAAGCAGTACCAACAGCAGCATAGACCATGAGAAGAGGCATAATAGTAAAAAATGAAAACCCTGCAATAATACCACCCAATATTGTTAACATATTCTTCCTATCTACCCTCTCTTTCTCAATATAACCTTTCGTGGTAACTAATGAACTTACTGAACTAACAATTGTAGGTATTTTACTAGAAAAGCTAATAGGCATCTTAGTAACTTCAACCCTGTCCTTTTTACTAAACATAGCATCAAACAACTTCACAATGTAATTACTCTCACCCTCAACACTCTCAACCTCTTTGTTTAGGAAGTTCTTCTTACCCTCTCTCTCTACTGAAAGATATCCCTTAACAGCCATCCATATAATTAATGCTGTTAAATGCTTCTGATCATACTTCTTCAGAAAAACATGACCTGTAAGCATAGGATCTAGACCTTCTGGAGCATCGTAGTGAGGTATAATTGTAATTTTTTTGTTTTTCCAATCCTTCGATTTCTTAAACAATATAAAGATCACAGGAACAGGTATTAATATACCCAAATTAGCAATAAGAAGCTGTAACCACATACCAGCTGTATGATCCTCGATAGTACCTACTGGAAAAGCTAAAACAAGTGTAAAAGCACTTAACGAATCCAACATAGTATCAGTAGAAATCACCATACCATTGTCTGTATTTACAATAGTACAATCACTTGCAGAAGAACCCTCAGGACCTGTGTAACACACACGGTTGGTATCCTCTACAGGAGTAGTAATAGTAGCAGTAGATGTTAGAATAGGGACTTCCCAACCAGGGCCAATGATATTTAGATATATCTCATCATGATCATCGAAATAGGAAACACCTACATCCTTGATAGTATAATCAACTACATAAACATACTCACCCAAAAGATACACATCCTCCTCACCTATTTTGTATTCTGCCCACCCCCCAGTATTACTAATTCTCTCATATTCCGACTCCTTGAGACTTGGATCATTAACAGGGTAGTAGTAGATATCATTCATCTTAAAACTAGTAGCTCTCTTAAAACCCTGTACACTGTAATCCACAGGATATGTCCAAAATATTCCACGCCTACTCTCAGAGAATACATAATGTATCTCCTCTACAATATCTATACTAGCATCCTCATTAATCACAATCTCACTATTAAACTCAGAGATATGCTCGACTGTAATATCCTGTGCAAAAGTAGGAACTACAAATACACTACACAGAAACAATAGTGCAATTAAAAAATGCTTCTTCATATAAATAGCTTAGAACTTAATCTTGACGTTCTTCTTCTCCTCTTCATCAGCTTCAAAGAAAGGCATAGCCTTGTAACCCATAATTCCAGCAATTAAACTGTTTGGGAATACTGCAATGACTGTATTGAAATCTCTAACAGTACCATTGTAAAACCTTCTAGACTTCTGAATATTCTCTTCTAAACCCTTAAGACTTGCTTGTAACTCTTTAAAGTTCTCATTTGCTTTAAGCTCTGGATAACTCTCTGCTACAGCAAAGATTTTCATAACACCTGCAGTCAACTGCTTCTCCATAGCCATCTTCTCATCCAAAGTACCTGCTGCCATAGCCTTACTCCTCATAGCAATAACACTCTCAAAAGTCTCCTTCTCATGCTTAGCATACCCCTTAACAATCTCAACAAGATTTGGAATCATATCGTATCTTTGCTTAAGGAATGTCTCAATATCTGCCTCAGCCTCATGAACAACAAGTCTCTGTGTAGCTAGTCTGTTGTAAAGAGATATTAAAAATCCCCCTAAAACTACTAGTACCACTACTACAATTACTAGTGCAATACTCATATATGTATAAATAATTAAATTAATAGTCCATGATAGCGTGTTTTTAGAATAGTTTCAATATTTGACACCAATTTACACATCCTGTAACGTTACTTAGGGAACATTAATACAGTTAAGCGGCTGGGTAATGAGAAATACATTACTACGAGGAAGGAGCTATCGAAATATCAGCGGATACTCCTAGGATATATTACTATCCTAAAGATTACCTACAAATATACAAAAAGGTAGTCAGTAATTTCCCCATATACAATAACTTGATTAAACACATACATATGTGCGGAATAGTAGGCTACAGCGGTAAACAAAACTCATCTAAGATTGTACTAGAAGGGCTTAAAACACTCGAATACAGAGGCTATGACTCATGGGGTATAGCAGTACAAGACAAAAACCAAATTAAAATATTCAAAGAAATAGGAGAAATAAAAAACAAAACTCTCTATGCTACCACTACCCAAAACCTCATGCGCCATAGGACACACCAGATGGGCAACACACGGAGGAGTCACCATGACCAATGCTCACCCCCATATCTCTACAACCAAAGACTTCATACTAGCCCAAAACGGTATTGTAGAAAACTACTCTACCTTAAAGAAAATGTTAGAAAAGAAAAAATACACCTTCAAAACACAAACAGATACAGAGGTAATAGTCAGATTGATAGAACAACAAACGAAAAAAGATGAAACTTTTAGAGACAGTGTAAGAAAAGCGTTCAATATGCTTGAGGGAAGAAATACCATCATTGTACTAGACAGTAAGGAAGACAATCATATAATAGCCGTTAAGAACGGCTCTCCATTAGCCCTAGGTATTGGAAAAGATGAACTCTTCCTAGCTTCTGATGCACTAGCTTTTACTAAATATACAAAAGATGTGGTATTTTTCGACAATCTTGATTTAATAGAAATAAAGGGGAACAAATTTAAAATATACGACTCTAAAACTGGCAAGGAGAAGAAATACAAAATTACAAAACTAAATAGTAAGGTAGAAGATATCTCTAAGGGTAAATATGACCATTTTATGCTCAAAGAGATTCTAGAACAACAAGATACCATACTTAAAGCAGTTAATTATAAACTAGATGATCTAAAACCACTGATAGATATAATTAAGAAAGCTAAACGTATATACATAACAGGAGCAGGTACTGCTGGTTTTGCTTCAGGACAGATTGCTTACTACCTTAGAACTATCTCAAATATAGATGTATTAGATGTAAGACCGTATGATTTTGCTTCTTACTTTCCAATTCTTAAGAAAGATGATTTAATAATAGCTGTTTCCCAGAGTGGGGAGACTGCAGATACCATAGAAGTTTTAGAGTATGCTAAAGAGTTGGGTTGTACTATAGCCAGCATTATCAACGTAGAGGGTTCTACCATACATCGTATGTCAGATTTACCCTATTTAATCCATGCTGGTCCTGAGATCTGTGTAGCCTCTACAAAGGTTTTCACCTCTCAGTGTGTATTTGGGTATCTACTAGCTAAAAGCATGGTAGGAGAGTACACAGGAGCTAGGGAAGAGGTAGAGTCCCTTAGTAGTGGTTTAAGAGAGTATTTTACAGAAAAGGTATTTAATCATATTAAGAAGTTAGTAAGAAGTATAAAGAATAGAAATCACTTCTTCATACTTGGTAAGGAACAGAACTCATACATTGCATTAGAGGGTGCTCTTAAGATTAAGGAGATCTCTTACAAACATTTTGAGGGTTTTAGTGCAGGAGAGCTTAAGCATGGGGTAATTGCTTTGATAGAGAAGGGTACTCCTGTATTTACCATTATTTCAGATGATATGTGTAGTAAGGATTTGCTTTCTGCTACAGAGGAGGTAAGGGCAAGGGGTGCTTATACAGTAGGGGTAGGAGATAGTAAGTTTAGGAAAGAGGAGTGTTTTAACTTCTTTTTACCAGTAGTTAAGAGTAAGGAATTGTCTGCACTTTCTAATGTGGTTGTTTTTCAACTTCTTTCTTACTTTTTAGCATTTAGTTTAGGGAATAGTGTGGATAAGCCTAGGAATTTGGCTAAGTCTGTAACTGTGAAGTAGAATAGAAGCAACAGATTCAATGGAGATTGACCAAAAGGTCTAGAGAAAGTGTTGAGTCTAATCTACTTCGCTTAAGTTATGTTTTCTTGAACCATATCCAAGCTATGATGATGCTCAGCACTGCCTTATATATTAGTAGTCCGACGAGGACGTACAGTATCCGACTACCGGAAGATATAATAGCTTCCATCATAAGACATACAAAGAGAAACAAGAGACTGATTAGACCTATTCTGAACATAGATTTTCCTAGTTTCCCTCCTCTTTTGCTTCCAACAAGTGCAATGGTGGTATAGAAAAACGCTTCCAGACAAATCCCTAGCTTTATCAATCCTAATTCAGTAATCATTTTGTTCCTCCTGTTTCTATTGAATATATGCTTTTATTATTTCAAGAGCCTCCCTTAATCCTTGCATTTCTTCCCCTATTCTGGCTGTAGGAACTTCACTAATAAAGAAGATCCCAATGATTATTAGCCAGCTAAAGATATACAAATAATAAAATCCTATTTCTCGAAATATTGTTATTATAAAAACTACACATGCGATAAAGATAAAAATCCGTAAAGCGATTGGTATGGATTCTCCACTCGATAAGTGAAGCGGTGTATTGCAGACTAGTAATAAAGATACCAATCCTACAGCTACTACTCCTATCACTCCAATACCATTCCATACACCTTTCTCCATCTTCTCCTCCTCTGTTGCTTCTATTTTGAATGAGCACCTTCTTTCGAAGGCCAATAAACCAAGTTATACAACATTGATATATTGTGTAATTATAGCACAAGTAGGGCCTATAGTGCATTGTGGTTCGTGTATTGGCTGTATCTTTCTAATCAACACATCTTCTGATATCATATTTAGTATGAATAAAGCTATTGAATCTAGACCAAGAGTTCTTCTCGTAGTAAGAGCTATTGTTCTTTTTAAATCAAAGATACTCCTAATACAAAGAAGTAAGGATGATGTTCATGAGGCTAATCTTTGGGAAATCCCAGGTGGTAAGCTTGATATTGGTCAGGATCTAGGAGATGCAATAGAGAGGGAGGTAATGGAAGAGGCTGGTATATTTGTTTATCCTTTAAGACCTCTTGTGTCCTATATGAGTGATATGGCTACTTCTTCTAGATATAAGGGGATTCCATATATTAGGTTAGTTGGTTTGTATAAATCAGATACAGAGAAGGTAAGACTTTCTTTTGAGCATCAAGATTTTAAGTGGGTGTCTTTTGAGGAGGCTTTGGGTATGAAGTTGTCTGATGTTAGTAAGAGGAGTTTACTTAGTTGGGAGAAGGAATTAGAAGATTATCTTAAGGAGTAGGGTATATTTTTGTGATATAATGACAGGTTATGGTGGATGTAGCTCAACTGGTTAGAGCATCGGTTTGTGGAACCGAGGGTTGTGGGTTCAAGCCCCATCATCCACCCCATGTGTTAAATCGCTGTCCGAAATATCCTTCTGTGATTCTTTCATTGTTAATTAATTTCATATTTAGGAGTTTTCCATCTAGAAACTCCAAAAGAACTTCTTATTTTAGCCTTATCGGTTATGATAAAATGATTCAAAGTAGTGATTGGTCTTTTCCCATAAATTGCACTTTCAATTTCCTTCATATTTTCTAACATATTAATTAGGTATTGGCTTTTTAAGTAAATTCTTTCATAGTTAAATGCAACACTCATTTCATAAATAGTCTGCTTCTCCTTAGAAAGATACACAATTGATGCCGTGAATTCACTAAGTATAAAAGACTTGGTTGAGCCTGTTGGAGTGATACTGATACTATTCTCACCAGATCCTTGTACCCTATATCCATGTTTAAAAGCATTTAGCAAATCGTAGTCTGCTAAATAATCTGTAATGACTTCTTGTAGAAACATAGAATATGAAGATAGTTTTCCCTTTCGATCTTTTAACCTAACAGTACCCTTCTTTCCAAGAACTAGATTGTTAATTAAATTGGATATAAGTTCTCTATCAAAACGTTTTTTTGAATAATCTTTATAAAACGTTTTTTTTACTAAGTCTCTTAACTCGTGATTTTTAATAAACACAATTACCCAGCTCAACTTCAATAAGGACAATGTGTTTAGCAAGAATATCTCAATCAACTGTAAATATGAAGTATAGAGATCTATGATGAAGGGAGATTTGTTTGCAAGCTTTTTATAGGTGTTGATTTTATCAAAAGCAAAAGACACTCGTCGATCCCAATACTTAGTATCTAAGTTTTGAATTTGTGTATGTAGTTCTTTTGTAATCATATACCAATGTTTATAAACATTCCTCCATATACACCGTTAAAGCTTATACCCCTCCCTAGTTCATAAATTAACTCATAACTTCGAGAAGCAAACTTTAGTTAGAAAGAAGCTGTAATATATTACTCTTCATCTACTGTGCCTTCAAACCAATGAATTCTAAGAACCGAACTCCCTTAACAGAAATTGTAAAATCTTCGTTTTTAATCTTCTGAATAAGACCCGCATCTACTAAAGTATCAAAAATAACCTCTTTTTCCAATCCTTCATTTCGAACTTTCACGGGTAAAATATAGTTGTTTAAAAAGTCTTTTTTCTTAAAACGATTTTCTTTTTTGCACCAACGAATAGCTAATCGAGAATTAGTAACCAGATATTGGCTTAAAAATGCAAACTCGAATTTTTGAGCCCGAATTTGGAGAATACTTGCAAGCTCCACAAACTCTTTTATTTTATTATCCTTGCTATCAAAATCTTTTGCGATATTCTCTAAGGCTTCCTTGGAAACCTGGATCTGCCCATCATTTACTACTAAGCCTTCGTGCTTTGTCTCTTTTTCTATTTGATCTTGAGCTTCGCTTACTTCCTTCCCCTGCTTCCCAAATTCGGCTTCCATATTGCCTACTTTGGTAAATTTTATATTCAAGATTCGGTCTCGGATTTCTTCTTTAAATAAGAGTATTGCAATAAGTAAAGCAGTAGGAAAAGATATTAAAACTTTGAGAGAATCAATTATCAAAGAACTTTGGGATAACGTAAGTTTCTCTACCAGTAGGTCAAATATATAGGAAAAAAAGAAATAAAGACAGATACTCCACACTAAAGCGATACCAATTTTCAGAAGGATATTGTCATATTTCTTTTGCATAGCTGATTATACTACAAAAAAGTTGTCCATGGGGAGAAGAGTTCCCCCCACCAGAGAGTCCGTAGAACTTATATAATATTACACTCTTCAACCTCTATGTTGAATAAATCAAATCCTTCTACTTGTCCTTGGACAGTTATCTTGTCTCCACTTTTAATATCATTGACATCGTCTTCATCTTCAACAAAACAATATTGGGTTCCATATACCAATCGTCATCAGTAGGTTAAATCATTACATATACACAACCCATTATATCTTCACTTGTATCATAGACATACTAGACCAACTTAAACTGCATGATAAGAAGGTAGTGGTTACTTACCTTAACTTCTTGAATATTTTACATCCTTTCAATGACATTATGAAGAAAGAAAGCAGGATTACATACAAACTCTGTTAAATTTTCAAAATTCTTGATATAGTTACTCTATGAAGGGACTAAATATGGATGATGAAAAAATAAAAGATGCCGTTCGAAGAGCTTGTGAAGAGCTTAAAAACGAATCCAATCTTTTTACTCTTGACGTTAATGAAAGAACAATATCTCACCGATTAGCTACAATACTTAGTAAAGACACCTCCTTTTCTTACTTCCATATTGATTGTGAATACAATAGATTTGGAAGTGAACCAACACCTAAAAGACTCCCCTTTATTAAAACCGAAAATAAAGTCCCTTTCAATGACGTGAAAGGTTCAACAGTTTTCCCAGATATTATAATTCACAAAAGAGGAACAAAAGAAAACTTGTTAGTAATCGAAGTGAAGAAGGATAATAACAAATCAAATGGAACGTTAAAGATTACTATCGATGATAAAGATAAAGAAGTTAATCCCGAAGAATTTGATATAGAAAAGTTGAAATTGTTCACAAAAAGGGATGGAGATTTTGCTTATCAATTAGGAATATACATACTTTTTGACGAGAAGGGCGATTCAACATATAAATACTTCAAAGATGGAGAGGAATCTGATGACTAAATTACAAATCCAAAGATATAAAGAGCAACTTGAGAATATAGATAATTATCTGATAAATTATCTTAAAACTGAACCATTTCCTGATAGAAAAGAGATTATGATGTGGTCTGCAAATCTAGGAATGTTATTCAAAGACATCGGATTACCAGATTTCATTATTAAAGATTTTCTAGCTGTATTCGATGTTCGTAATGATCAGAAGAATATTGTGCATTACAAAGAAAGAATGACACAAGCAATAAGAAACGGGAAAACAGAGGGGCTATTAAGTAATCATATCTTTGTACCTATAGAAATCGCGAAGTGTACAGCGTTAGTACGACTTGAACAATTAGAAGGGGATCATAAATTAGTACCCAAATGGCTTATTGAAGAAGTAGGGAGAATACCTTCACTGAACCATATTTATTCGTTACTCAAGGCACTTCAAACCTCCTTTGATGATAAATCTCCAGAAGGGTTATGCTCAAATGCCAATTCTCTTCTTAGTGCTATATTAAATTTACATCCAGACTTAGCTTCTAAGGAGATTGGAACTCAGTTACAAATACTTATTGACGAAAAAAATGACGGGAAGCTTAAATTAAGCTTCGGAGGATTAAGTAAAGATTTTTTCAGAGGTCTTAATAATTCAAGATTAATCCGGAATGTTCGTACAACACATTCTACTAAAAGCATGAAGCATAATATTCCGTTACTCGTAGGTATGGCATCGGCCTATCTAGTTATAACCTTACTAGAAACGACCTTGGCAAATGGTAATTTAATAGAGTAAGAACAAATCACTTCAGAACAGACTTCCTCCCCCTAACTTTGCAACACTACTCCACCCCCAACTCCCCTTGATAAGACATCTCTACTAAAGAAGAACCCTCAATATCCCCTTTAAAATGCTTACTAACCTGTGTACCATCACTAAGCTTAACAACAACATCAAACTCAATAGTACAATCAAGATCAGAAAGACTAATACCACTATACTCCAACATCTTAGAACTATCGAAAGTACCATCCCTCTCCATTATCACACCATGATCATAACTACCTACATCAAGAAGATAAATAGAAAAATCAATAGACCCCAAATACTCAGGAACCTCACCATAGGTAGTAGGAGACTCAGACACTACAAAAGTTCCACTATCACCCATATCTACCAACTCCTCCATTGTAAGAGGACTATCACAACCCTCGTAATAATTACCCAAACAAGTCTCCTCTCTAGACAAAGTAGTAGGGTACAACCTCAAAGAACTACCAACCTTAGGTGCTTTACTAAACCCAGCATTAACAATCTCTACTGAAGTAGGAATAATTGAATAATCCTCACTAACTAAAGATAAATTAATATTTGGTAAGAACCTAATATGAACACTACCATCATCCGAACTATATACCCAAGTAGAAATATACCCCTCTTGAGCTAACTCAATACCTACACTCTTAGAAGTAGTCTTGGGAGACGAAGACAAACTAAACCCATCACTAGAACGAACAATTAGAAATATTCCTAACAACAACACAATCACTACCACACTTCCAATTACTACTCTCTTGTTCATAAGATAAACTCCTAAAATTAAATCTACCTACTCATACCTCAACGCCTCTATTGGACTTAACCTACTAGCTTTGTTAGCAGGTAATATACCAAACAATATACCAATACCCACTGAAATACCCACTGCTAGAATTACTGAATCTAATGTAATAACAGCACTAAGACCTAAAAACCTCTCTGCTAAATCCCCAATCAATATACCAAACCCCATACCAACCACACCCCCAATCAATGTAAGAAATACTGCCTCTGACAAAAACTGAACTAAAATATCACTCCTCCTACCACCCACAGCCTTACGAATACCAATCTCCCTAGTCCTCTGAGACACAGTAATTAACATAACATTGGAAATACCAATACCCCCAACTAAAAGTGAAATAGCAGCAATACCAGTAAGAAGTAAAGTAAAAGTCTCTGTAATACTCCTAACCCTATCAACCAACGTCTGAATACTAAAAATAGAGAAATCCATCTCCTCTACATCCCTAAACTCCATCAAACGCTCCTCAATATCCAAGATGGTTTGATCCAACACCCCATCATCCTCAACCCTTAGAATAATCCTTGTAAGAATCTCTGAATCTGAATCACCACCAATCTCATCAACTACGGAGAATGGAATATAAATCTCTACACTAGGAGAACTACCCAACAAAGAATCCTCCTGCTCAACCAAAACACCCACAACCTCAAACTCTACACCACCAATATTAAGAACATCACCTACACCCACCACATATTCCTCTAAAACCTCAGAACCAACTACAGCAACAAGATTACCCTCATCAATATCGGCCTGTACAAACCCACTACCAGACTCACACTCAAAGTTATAAATATCAAACAAATCAGTATTGGTACCAACTACAGAGTAAGACTCTGCACTCTCCTCATCCTCTAAATATATATCCTGCAACGAAATGATTGTAAAAGAAACATCCCTTACATTCTCTATACCTTCTTCACCCAAGAAATTGTAATCATCTATTGTTAATTTGATACTCTCATCAACCACACTATACTTCTCTTGCAAACCCTGATTGAAATCCTTCTCATCAGCGTTCTCAGACATAACGGGACTATCATACATATTCGCTCCAGCACTAATTGTAACAATATCCGTACCCAAATCCTCCAGATCACTAACAATACTCTCCTGTGTACCCTGACCAAGACTCATAAGACCAATTACAGACCCAATACCTATGACAATACCCAATAAGGTAAGAAAACTAGTCATCTTGTTACTACCAAGACCCTGAAGTGAAAACCGAATGTTTTGTAAAAATCTTTTTACCTCTTTCATAATTCTTTACTCCTTTCGTAATCCTTAACAATAACACCATCCTTTATCTCAAGAATACGATCTGCATAATTAGCAACATACCTATCATGAGTAACTAAGATAATGGTATGCCCCTTCCTATGCAATCCTGCTATTAACTCCATAATCTCTACACCAGTCTTACTATCCAAATTACCCGTAGGCTCATCAGCCATAATTATGCTTGGAGACATAATGAGAGCCCTAGCCATAGCAACCCTCTGCATCTCACCACCAGACAACTCATTAGCCATATTCTTCTGCTTATCCTCTATCCCAACTGTCCCTAAACTCTCAGCAACCTTACTCTTAATATCCCTAAGCCCTGCATATCTAGCAGGTAATGCGACATTCTCAAATACAGACATATTGTTTAAGAGATTAAATCGCTGAAACACAAAACCAACCGTCATATTCCTAAAATCAGCCAATTTACTATCCCTAAACCCTTCAACACTCTCACTATTAAAGAAATACTGTCCTGAAGTAGGGGTATCTAGTACACCAAGGATATTCATAAGGGTAGACTTACCACTACCAGAAGCCCCCATAATGGCAACAAACTCCCCTTTACCAATCTCTAAGTCAATATCCCTTAGTGCTTGAAAAGCATTAGAACCCTTACCATATACCTTTGTGATGTCTGTGAGCTTAATCATACTGTAGAAGTATATCTCTAATTATAATTCATAGTCAATGTGAAATAGTTGTCACTTCACTTATTATTCACCTAAAGAAATTCACAATTCTCCATTGTATTTATCATGTCAGTAATATGTTGAATCTACTCGATCCTTCTCGTTTTGAAAGGGGATATACCGAGAAACTGCACATACACAACCATTTGATAAAGAAACTACTTCATCAATGGGATTCACCCTAATTGTAAACTCATTCCCTCCAATCTCTAATCTCCCTTTTGAAAGGATTCTTCCCATATCAAGCGTTAACCTTTGATATCCTTCAATCCTCTCTTTTGTAGCAGTATGATAAAGTTTTATCACAGTATCAGGATTTTCCTTCGGATGAAATATAAAACTGTCTGGTCCACAATTAATGTCTGAATCAGCCAGTAATTGATAGAACCTACATTGCAACCACTTTCCTTTACCCCATTGCTCAATACTAGTCAAAAGTGGATCATCTTTATAAAATGAAGTGTTGAATCTTTTACTCTCATGCTCACATCCTTTACAAAAAGCTTTTAGTTCACTGTCTGTTTCCCCCATAATGTTTAATTATAATTAAAAAGCCTTTGTTAATCAACCTACTCAAAATGATATATACTTAAACATGAAAAACTTCTACAAACCATTCCTCACCTTTCTCTTCCTTCTAACCTTCCTCATATTCCCACAATCCTTTCTACCTAGCTACAAACCATTCGACCCAACCTCTATCCCCCTTAAACCAATAGAAGAGGTAATACTAAACAAAATGACCATTGAACAAAAAGTAGGGCAACTATTCATCTTCGGCTTCGACGGAACTACCATCAATACCCAAACTAAACAATTCTTCCAAGACACTCACCTAGGAGGGGTACTACTCTTAGGTAAAAATATTACTACTGAAAAACAACTTAAACAACTCACAAACCAAATACAAAATACAAATCCAATACCACTCCTCATCTCCATAGACCAAGAAGGAGGAAGTGTAGCAAGAATCAAATGGAGTAAGACACTAACCAAATCCCAAACCTCTATCTCTACCCCCCAAGAAGCATACAACATTGCTCTCCTGAGAGGAGAAATACTCAAAAACTTAGGAATAAATATGAACCTAGCACCAGTCGTAGAATACATCACCAATACAAACTCCTTCCTCTCTGACAGAGTATACAAAGGAAGTAGGGAAGAAGTACTACAAAAAAGTATTTCAAGTATAGAAGGGTATACACAAGCAGAAATAATACCAGTACCCAAACACTACCCAGGACACGCTAATAGCTCACCAGACTCTCACTACAACCTCCCTGTGGTAAATATTAAGGGAAACCAATGGAACGAATATATAGAACCCTTCAGTAAATTGCTAGAACAAACCAAAGTAAATGCTCTAATGGTTGGACACATACAATATCCTAATATTGACTCTAAACCCTCTACCATATCCAATGAGATACTCAATGAAAGACTAATAGACAATCTTAACTACGAAGGTATTGTAATCTCTGACGATATGGAAATGGATGCATTGGATAATATAGAAAAACATACGGTAATCGCTAAACAAGCCCTACTTGCAGGAAACGATATATTAATCTACAGTAAATTTAGTAACAAGTACCCAACTATTCAAAAAGATGTATACAAATATATTGTAGAAGAAGTAAAGAACGAAAATATAGATCTAGAAATACTAAACCGAAAGGTAGTGAAAATACTTAAGGTTAAAATTGAATACAATCTACTCAATCCAGACAAACTACTTTCTGACCTTTAATTCCTTCTTGTCAACTACAAATATCTGATATACTTAATCATATATAATAATTCTACAAAACAATGTTACAATTAATAATGAAGCACAAGAAAATTCTAATTGTTCTTGCCATAATACTGATTGCACTCTTTGTCATTATAATCCCATCCTCAGACAAAAAAAATAAAAAAAACGAAATAACCTATACAATAACAACGGATGATACTGAAATATTCGGTGAAGCTACAGTCGAAGAGAGTGGTCAAGTATATGTTCAATACTCCTTTATCTTAAATGACTCAAATATTAATAGGAATGGAGTATGTGTAGACCTAGAAGGGGATTGGTGTGAAGAACTAGCACATCATGGACCAGAAGAGATCAAATATCATTACACTGCAAACTTTGTAAGTTCAGAAGATCCTTCCCAAGTACATGCTACAGACCTACAAGAGGTATATTGTAATGAGGAAGCACTTAAAAAGAATCCTTTTGATACTTCAATCGATCTATATTGTGGTCAAGAAATGCTCGACTGGAACCTATGGGAACCAACCTCTACTTTTTTACTAAGAAATGGAACTTCATTTGCGTCTATGGAAGAATTTTTAGCAGTTGATACACTACATATCTATGATACTTCGAAGATGCATAGAATTATTAATACCTATGACGAAGAAACTTATACTGGGACTCTCTCTACTGAGAGTAGAACCTACGAAGAACACATTGCAGAATGTTCGATTGTACAGACTTATAGCGTATCATTTGAGAGAGAAGAATAGCCTTCCTGCTATTTTTCAATAATAAACTCTCTTAGTAATGATTCAACTTCTGTATTTTTAAATGAATATGAAATATATATATCTTCTACCGAGCCTTTATTAACTACAGCATAAGCAATCGGATCATTTTCCAGCATCGCAACAATCACATTACCTGCCTTAATCATTTTATTAAACTCTTTATCCGTGTATTTTGAATCATTTTCATCTCCAACACCTACTAACAAATCAAGCATAGCAACATCATCAGACAAATGATGAGGAGCAACACCTATTGTTATTGATAAATTAAGATTGTAACTCTTGGTTGTGCTTTTCATTCAGACTATTTTAATAAGATTAAATATGATTAATATAATATACCAGATAAAAATAGCTTTTTTAAACATATGATGCTATAATACGTCTGTTATTGTCCAAATTAGAGTCAAGTGAGTAGTCTTTCCGTAAGTAAGAATATAATCCGATGATGTCTATTTTGTACGCTGATTAAATAGAATCAGGATTAAATTTTTAAATACATTCCCATGGGAAGAAGATATAACACGCATAAAAGATATAATAGAAAACGCTCATACAGACCAAGCTATCCAAGAAAATATGGTGGTAAAAAGATACCTACTGATAAGTACATTGCGAAAGCAGAAGCAGGATACATAGCACCATCAATATATGTAGAGGATAAAAGCTATGAAGATTTCAATATCAGTAATACAACCTTAAAGCAAAATATTGCAAGAAAAGGATATAAATATCCTACAAAGATACAAGACCAAGCAATTCCACTAATACTACAAGGCAAAGACATATTAGGTCTTGCAAGTACAGGTTCTGGAAAAACAGGAGCATTTCTAATTCCACTAATAGACAAAATTCTAAAAGACCGTTCTCAGAAATGTCTCATCATTGTACCTACAAGAGAACTAGCAGCTCAAATTCAAGACGAGTTTAGAGAACTAGCTCAAGGTACAAACATATACTCTACACTTGTAATAGGGGGTACTAGAATAAACAAACAAATTAATCAATTAAGAAGAAACCCTGAATTTGTAATGGGTACACCTGGAAGATTGAAAGACCTTTTCGAAAGAGGCGTACTTGATTTAGGCAAATTCAATAATATTGTTCTAGACGAAGTAGACAGAATGTTGGATATGGGATTCATACCTGACATTACATTCCTTATCTCTAAATTAAGAGATAAGAAACAAACACTCTTCTTCTCAGCCACTATGACTAGAGAGGCAGAACGAATTGGAAACACACTTCTCAACAACCCTATCAGAATCCAGGTAGAGAAAGAATCCCCACTTAAGAATATTGATCAAGATATTGTAAGGGTAAAAAATCCAGCAGATAAAGTTAAGACACTCGAAGGATTACTAGACAAAGACGAATTTACAAAAGTATTAGTATTCTCTAGAACCAAGAGAGGTGCAGACAAACTTTCTAAGCAACTATTCGAAAGAGGATTTAGAGCTGATGCCATACACGGAGATAAATCACAAAACAAAAGATTAGCAGTTATGAAAAAGTTTAAAACAGACCAACTAGACATATTAGTAGCTACAGATGTAGCAGCTAGAGGTATAGATATACCAAATGTATCTCATGTTATTAACT
>Ga0255374_10030_pt1 | contig 17810 bp, 13 predicted proteins | sample ANMaggSeSYBR01H4_FD_182088 | JGI IMG/M metagenome (GOLD analysis project Ga0255374, IMG submission 182088) | Sediment cell enrichment communities from methane seep in Santa Monica Basin, California, United Staets - ANME aggregate JGI... | ecosystem: Environmental > Aquatic > Marine > Cold seeps >... | reverse complement strand
TTGCACTTAAGTATTTCCCAAACAACTTCTTTAGTATTAACAAGTCAGATCTTTGTTTAATGGTTCAGGATGGGACTGATGGTGAGTATTATGCTAGGTTAAAAGGTTGTGACAATATTTTCTTTGAGCCTCATGGGGTGTTTCAATATTCGCATGAAAGATCTTATGATAATAATATAGTTGACGAGCTTAAAAGACAAAATAAGTTTGTAATTTTTAATAATGCTAGTGGAAGTACGTGGAAGAGAACAGACAGAGTCATCCGTAGTTTGTTAGAATTAGATAAAGACATTCTTGAGAATATTTCTCTGGTTACTACTTATCATGCTCAGAACAAGAATGATCTTGTAGATTTTGTCCAATTAAAGGGATTAGAGGAGAATGTGATATTTGTAGAAAAGATTGATAGTTTTGAATCAAATTATATTATTCAAAAGGCTGATCTTGTCATCATGACAAATGACTTTAGTAATCTTGGAAATCCTATACTTGAAGCTATCTATTATAAAACACCTATCATTTCAATTGACGACGGAAGTCTTGAAGGTTTTGTTACTAACAATGTGAATTCACTATTAATTAAGCTTGACTCAGAATTTGATAAAAACATGGCCAATGCAATTCAGAAGATGTATAAGGATGAGGCATTCTATGATAAACTGAAAAAGAATATGAATAATAAACATCAAGTTAGAGAATTGTCAGAACAGCAAGATCGAGAATTTAAAGTAATTAATGAACTGTTGAAAGGATGTTAAAGATTTTTCAAAAGGTCAATAAATTATTTCCAGCGAATACTTTCCGGAAGAACGTTGTAATGATGTTTTCAGGCACTGTGGCTTCTCAAGCAGTATACCTCTTGTTTTATCCGTTTTTAACAAGAATATATAGTACTTCTAATTTTGGTCAGTATGCGATTTTTATTTCATTTCTCTCCATTCTTTCTGTTATTGCTACTGGGCAGTATGAACACCCTCTTTTACTGTCTAAGAAAGAACGCTCCTTTAAGCTATTAACGTATGGTGTGATTCTACTGACTGGAATTATGAGTATTGTAATTACAATAGCTCTTCTTTTAGCCGCACCTTTATTAGCTAAATATAACTATTTCAATTCATATGAACTAATTGCATTTCTCGGTTTTTCAATACTATTAAATACCTTATATCAAATAGGTTTCTATTTATCACTAAGAAATAAATATTTTAAATGGTTGTCAGTAATTAATATTTTTAATGTTGGTTTCAGTATACTTTTTCAGTACTTTTTATCCAGGACTGAATTTAAAGATGTCGGGTTAATAGTGGGGTACATGGGAGGGACATTTATAGCAACTATTCTTTTGTATTACAAAAATAAGAGTAGGTTAAACATTGGAGAGAAGTTTCATACACTTATTCCAGATATTAAGAAACAACTCGTTAGATATAAGAAATTCCCGATATTTAATTTACCTGCAACGTTTGTAAATCTCTCTGCAAATCAAGTACCACAACTATTACTAATTACTTTTGGCCAAGCGGTTGTTGGGAACTTTGCATTATCCCAGAAGGTTCTAGGGAGTCCTGTTACACTATTTTCAACATCTATATCCCATGTATTTCGGGAAAGGGCAAGTAGTGATTATCGGAATAAGGGTAATTGTGAAGCAATATTTGTTAAAACATTCAAAAGCTTGTTTCTGATTTCTATAATACCTTTTATTCTGATTTTTGTGTTTGCACCTATGTTAGTACCAATAGTCTTTGGAGCTGAGTGGGTAACTGCAGGAATTTACATTCGAGCTTTGTCATTAATGTATCTCTTCAAGTTTACTGTAAGTCCATTAACATATGTGATTATAGTTGCGGAAAAACAGAATCTTAATTTACTACTTATGATTCTACTATTCGCTTGTACAACTTTCGCCGTTTGGCTAGGGATAGAAAGGGGTGATGCAATGCTGGCAGTAGGTGCATATTCAATTGCTTATTCATCTATTTACTTACTTTTCTTATTAATTTCATATAAACTTTCAAAGAATAATGAAAAATTTTCTTAATTGGATAGGTTGTCTTCTGAGCAAAACATATAAATATAAAGATGGGCATTTTGTGCATCAAAGTTATATCCGCTTTTTTATTTGGCAAAGGGTTTTTAGAATTAATGCAAAAGCCCCATGGCCTGTTCATTTTACCTCCTATGTAACGGGGATAGAGAATATAAAGATAGGGAAAATGTGTTCTCCTGGTTCGAATATTGGTCAATACATACAAGCAAATAGCAGAATCATTATGGGAGATAATGTATTAATGGGACCAGGGTCTAAAATTATTAGTGCTAACCATGATATGGAGGATTTTACAAAACATATCAAAGGAGATCCAATTATCATAGGATCAAATGTGTGGATTGGTGCAGATGTTATAATTCTACCAGAAGTAACAATTGGGGAAAATGTTATAATTGGAGCAGGATCTATTGTGACAAGAGATATACCATCTAATTCAATAGCAGTAGGGAATCCATGCAAGGTAATAAAGAAGAAAACCCCTTATAAAAATATACATCAAATTAGCACATGAGCTTATGAAAAAAGTCATCAATCTTCTCTTCAATGACTTCACTAATGATAATAGAGTCTTTAAGGAGTCTAGAACATTAGTAAATAATGGATATGATGTTACACTTGTGGCAACTCATTTCGATAAGGAACTGTCTAAAGAAGAATGTATAGAGGGAATAAATGTAAAAAGATTTAATGTAGGGAGAATAAAACTGTTACCATTAAATTTGATTCTCTTTTGGTTCATAATTATCAAGAACTTTAGAAAAGAGAGGATATTTCATGCTAATGATCTATACGCACTCCCTCCAGCATACGTGATAAAGAAATTCTTTAATAGAGATGTAAAGATTGTCTATGACTGTCATGAACATGAGACTGAAGCAAAGATCTATTTGAATAAACCAATAATAAAAAGAATCGCAAAAATCTTTGAAAGGCACATGATTTCTTCTGCGGATGCAGTTATTACTGTAAGTGAATCTATTGCAATGGAGTATGAGCAAATGTATGGAATTGAGAAACCTGTATTAGTATTAAATAATCCTCTTTATATGGAAAACAGAAAGTATAATCTTTTTAGAGAAGAATTGGGTATTCCTGAAGATAAAGAGATTTTTCTTTTCCAAGGAGCTTATATTCGTGGTCGTGGAATTGAGACTCTTATAAATGTTTTTAAGAAAATGGAGAAAGACAATAAAAACATAGTTTTGGTGTTTCTAGTGTACGGGGAAGGTGTAAATAAGTTGAAGGAGGAAATAAAGGGTATAGGAAATATATTCTGGCATGAGAAAGTGTCCATATTTGAATATATGAAATATGTATCTTCTGCAGATTGGGGGATATACTTGATGGAGAATATCTGTCTTAACCACGACTTAGCTTTGCCTAATAAAATATTTGACTATATTATGGGTAGGCTCCCTATTGTTGTCTCGAATCTAAAAGAAATGTCTAAGTTTGTAGAAGAGAACAAAGTTGGCTATCTTATTAACCCTGAAGATGAAGATTCAATATTGAAAGTGCTAAGGGATATCGACAAAGATACGAAAAAGAAATATTTACCTAATTTAGAAAAAGTAGCAAAGAAATTCTGTTGGGAAGAGCAAGAAAAAGTCTTAATTAATATTTATAAAAATTTGTAATATGAAAATAGTATCCTTGATTGGTGCAAGACCACAGTTTGTTAAAGAAGCTGTCTTAAATAGAGAGTTTAAAAAACATTCACAAATTGAAGAGATAATAATCAACTCTGGTCAACACTATGATTATAATATGGCAGATAGTTTCTTTGAGAAATTAGGTATAACTGCACCTGAGTACAATTTAGAAGTAGGTTCTGGTACTCATGCAGCGATGACAGCAAAAATAATGGTTGAATTTGAAAAATTAATGTTTAAGATAAAACCGGATCAAATACTGGTGTATGGTGATACTAATACAACTCTTGCAGGAGCATTAGTTGCTGCAAAACTGAAGATTCCTGTCTCTCATGTAGAAGCGGGTATTCGTATGTTGCCTAAAAATATGCCAGAGGAAATTAACAGAGTGCTTACTGATAGAATTGCAGAGTATCTTTTCTGTCCTTCTAAAAGAGCGGTGGAGAATTTGAAGAAAGAAGGTATTACAGAAGGTGTGTATTTTACAGGAGATGTTATGTATGACCTGTTTTTGTATATGCAAGGACATTTTGATTTTGGACTTTTTAATGAGTTGAATCTTAAGGGAAATGATTATACTTTGGTTACGTTACATAGAGATTATAATGTAGATGAGCCTGAAAGGTTTGAGAAAATATTGAAAGATTTAGCGTTATTGACGTCTTCTAATAGGGTAGTATTTCCTATGCATCCAAGAACAAAAAAGAGAATCGAAGAATTTGGTTTTGAAAAGTATACTGAGAAATTTGATATACTTGAACCTATAGATTATCTCAGTTTAATGGGTCTAATGAGCAATTGTAAGAATGTAGTTACGGATAGTGGAGGACTTCAAAAAGAATCCTACTTCTCTCACAAAATAGCTTATTTGTTTATGCCAGATCCAGCATGGCATGAATTGGTTGATTTTGGTATGAATGTTTTGAGTGAGCCAGGCGAGTTGATGGAACATATAGAGAAAGAGAAGAAGTTTAAATATGTTGAGAATATTTATGGAGATGGTGATGCTGGGGAGAAAATAGCGGGGATATTGTTAAAGAAATGATATCCAAAGACAAATATCTTTTATATAGTTAACAATATAAATTATTAATTACTAATGAAATGGAGAAAAAGAAAAACATAGTCTTTTTATTGCATTCGTATCATTCGTTTCAAAAAGATTTTGTTGAATCTATGGCTGAGAACTTTGAAAACGTTTATGTGTTTGTAAGATATAAACCATTTGCAGAGATTTACAACATCATTCCAATAAAACAACTACTTAAACATAGAAAAGAATTTGTAGTACAAGAGTTTGATAAGCCTAGTAATGTACATATTTTCCTAGTTCCATTGTGGTATTTACCAATGAGTATTTTTTATAGAGTACTTGGAGATTGGCATTTCAAAGTTGTTGATAAAATTATTAGAAAAGAAAAAATCAAATTCGATATAATACATAGTCATTTTACATGGACTGCAGGATATGTTGGTGCGAAGTTGAAAGAAAAGTATAACAAACCCTTTGTTTTAACAGTTCACGAAGACAAGCATTACTTAGAAGAGGAAATGAGTAATACAAATAAAAAAATCAGTTATACATGGGAGAATGCCGATCAGATAATAAGAGTTAATAAAGAGTCAATTAAAGATCTTAAAAAATATAATGAAAATGTAATGTTCTTGTCAAACGGCTTTAATAGTGGTCTATTTATTCCTAAAAGTTTGTTTGAAGCTCGTAAGGAATTAAAGATTGGGCAGAAACAAAAGGTGTTGCTTACTGTAGGTTATTTGGAGAAATACAAAGGACATATTCATCTTGTACGGGCAATGAAAGTTCTAAGAGATAAATATTCTATGGGAAATTTAAAACTTTTTTTAATTGGAGATGGGACTCAAAGGGATGTGCTAGAAGCTGAAACGAAAAAGTTAGGATTGTCTGATAATATTGAATTTCTTGGAGCGAGATTCCACAAGGATGTTCCGATTTGGATGAACGCATGTGATTTATTTGTTCTACCCAGTTTGTCAGAGAGTTTCGGCATAGTTCAATTAGAAGCATTTGCTTGTGGAAAACCCGTTGTAGCAACTAAGAATTCTGGTAGCCTTGAAGTGATTAGGTCTGATGAGTATGGTCTATTATGTAATATTGCCGATCCTGAAGATTTGGCGGAGAAGATATTTGAGGCATTAAATAGAAAATGGGATATAAAAGAAATTTTAAGATATGTTAAAGAATTCGGTTGGGACAAGATAGCTAAAGATACTTTTGAAATATATGAACAACTTTTTTGAGATATTTAGAGTATACAATTTTAACAGTGAGGGTATATGAGAAAGTCTCAAGAAGTAAAAGTCTTTTTAAAGAAATATTTCACAAACAGTCGATATAAACGGAATGTTTTAGTATTAGGTAGTGGACGAATAATAGCTCAATTATTGCCAATATTAGTAACACCACTACTAACGAGATGTTATTCACCTAATGATTTTGGGATATTTGGTGTATACATTACAATTGTAACTATTTTCTCAATGGTATCAAATGGGAGATATTGTTTAGCTATTCTTTTGCCAAAAAAGGATACGGAAGCTCGAGAGTTGGTTATAATATCAAGTGTATGTAGTTTCCTTGTGTCTTTGATATTTACTATGGTTATTGTTTTTAAAGGAGAGTATATATTTTCTCTGTTTAATGTCCCTTTGCTAAATGAATATAAAATATTGATAGGATTAAGTGTTTTGTTTGTGGCGTTATACGAAGCAATTTACTATTATGCCTTAAGGAATAAAAAGTATAAGATAATTGCTAGGAATGTTGTTATCCAAGCGATTATCTTGATAACTATCCGTTTATTTGGTGGATATAGTGGATTTACAGAATCAGGGTTAATGGTTTCGTTTTTAATAGGTTATATAGTTGCATATTTCTTGCTTCTCTTGGCTCTTAAAATCAAATTTAAAGGTATAATGAGAAGCATAAAGTTCAAGAAAATCTTGTTGAGATATGTTAAATTCCCAAAGTTTTCTTTACTTGCGGATCTATTAAGTAGATTAGCAGAGATGTTTCCAAACATTGGTATGAATATGGTTTTTGGAAATAGTAATGCGGGTTATCTTGCAATGTCAGATAAAATCTTGGGTTCCCCATTATGGTTTGTGACGTCTTCTGTAGGGGATGTGTTTAAACAAGAGGCTTCGGAACAATATCGGGAAAAAGGTTCTTGTTCGGAAATTTTTATAAAAACATCTCAAAGCCTTTTTCTGTTAGGGATTATTCCTTTCCTTCTTATTTTTCTGTTAGTCCCTTCTACAATACCGTTTTTGTTGGGTGATGAATGGGTACTTGTAGGGCAATATATTCAAATCTTTTGTATAATGTTTTTTGCAAGATTTGTTGTTACCCCTGTTAGCTATGTTGTATATATTGTTAATAAGCAGAATATGAACATATTTTTTCAAGGGCTTAAGTTCTTTGTTGTAGTAATTTCTTTCATAGTGGGCTATTATACTCATAATTTGAAAATGACTTTAATGATTTGGTCTTTGCTTACAACATTATGTTATTTAGTTATATATTTAACTTCCTTAAGACTCTCCAAAGGCTCAAGTTGAGGATGGTCTAATAAATAAGGTTATATATCATGTCGAAATTTAAAAATATCTATAAATCATTCCTATGTAGTAAATATCTACCTATTGTATTTTTTGTCTTATGGTTTGTTTTCTTTATAATCTTATCCCTCTTTAGAGATGTTCGATTAGATGAAAACATTTATCTAGGAGAAAGTGCTGTTATTGCAGATTTATTAAAAAACGGTCAATGGATTGGGAACTATGGAGTAGGTCTACATGGGTTCTTAAGTAAACTACTAGTTGGTGTGATCTTTATATTTTCCGGGCCATCTGTATTTATAGCAACTCTTATCAATATTTTATTTGGTATTGGAAGTGGGATTGTATTCTATAGGATATTAAATGGACATTTTAAACTCTCTCAGATATATTCTCTTCTTGGTGTCACATTATTGTTTTCCAGTTATCAGTTTGTCACTTATATGCCAACCTTCTACAGAGACATCCAAGCTCTGTTCTTCGTCCTACTGATTTTTAATTCGATATTAAGTAAAAAGAGTAAATGGTGGACTGGTGTATTCCTTTTGCTATTATTAGATTCTAAAGAACATGTATTTTATACTTTTGGCCCAGCTCTTGTGATATGGGTGATAATAGAATCTTTAATGATGTACAAAGGTAACTGGAAGAAGATTCTTGAGAGTACTGTTCTAAGTTGTATCCAACTATTCTTACCTGCTCTAGTATATTTAGTCTTAATGTTTACAACGTCTATTATTCCTTTAAATATTTATAATGCAAACATATTAGGTTTGATAGAGCGTGGTACTAGAGAATTAACTCGCAATTTTGGACTTGAACTGGCTACGTACAATAGAGATATTGCCACTAATGTAGGTGTAGCAAGAGCAATGTTTTTAATTAATATCCCAGAGAATGTTAGTCCTTTTCTAGGGTATTTATATGTATCAATTAATATAGTTTTGCAATATATTGGAAAGATCTTTTATCCGAGGACGTTTTCTTTTTTCTCGATTCCTTTTCTAATGCTAGTTCCATCTTTATCATATCTAACGAAGTCATTTAAATCGTACTTTAAAGAGAAAAATATCGAAAGAATGTTTTTACCTATTCTTTTGTTTACCTATCTTTTAATTTACATATTTCATTCTTCAATTGGTAGATATCTTATTCCAATAACCCCAATTATAATTGTATATTTCTTGTTGTTTTTAAAGAATATAAAACAGAAGGAGATTTTTGTCCGGAATACGATTCTTGTTACAATCGTTTTTGTAATAGGGGGTATGTATTTTGAATATAGCTATGTTTGGATTAAGGTTGTCTTTAGTTTGTTTATAATTGTAGGTTTCTTGATGATGTATTATATCGAGAAAGGAGTTATAAAATATATTATTGAAATAAGTCTCTCGATTTTTATGGTAGGCACAGCGTTATTAGCGTCATATAAGCATGGACAAATAGAATCATATTTGCTTTATGGTTATAATCGAGAATGTGAAGAAATACTATCTTTAGTTGACGAGGATGAGGTCATCTGGATTAATAATATTGGTTGGGATAGACTCCCATTTGTTTTAAGATCTGAAAACGTACAAGACCCTGAGTGGAGGTGGAAGTTGAAAGAGTGGATTCCTAAGAAAGAATTGTTAGTTCAGGATATCGATATTGAAACATACAATTTCAGAATAGGGGGCCTCGAGAATTTTGAGAACATGTTAGCAAAAACTGGAGTTAGTGAACTGGTATATATTTCCTTACATGAAGGAAAAGAGGAAGATCTTTTGCTAAATGAAGACAGACTGCAAGAATTGTTGGATAGTACAGTTTTGGATCTAGAGGAGAGGATTGATATGAAGCATAAGACGATACATCTATTTAAGTACGCCAACTAGTAAATGTAGACTGTGGTAAAATGGTTTAATAAAATAGAGATTACTAAACAATGCACCTAATAATTGACTGTACCACAACTCAAAACGAACTTAAACACCACGGTATTGGTAAATATACAAAGAATGTTGTTAAAGAACTCCTTAATTACAAAGATATAAAGATATCAATCCTCCTTTTTGATGCTCAAAGTACATTAGACAAAACATTAGAAAAAGAAAGAGAAAACGTAGAAATTATTCGAATAGGAAAACTAAGAAAATCAGACTATAAAAACTACCTCTGGTATCTAATACAACTCTTACCAAACATACTAAAAATAAAACAAAAAAACTCCATATACTTCTGTCCATACTTCTGGGCTGGAATACCATCACTACATATCCCAACAGTACTAATGATCCACGATATGATTCTCCCTCTTTTTAATATCTATTCTGAAAAAAACAAAATCAACAACTCTATAAAAAAGATCCTCTACTGGTTAGAACTCAGAAAAGCTAAATACTGTAAATATATAGTGGTCAACAGCAATCAAACTAAAAAGGATTTCCTTAAATATTTCCCTAAATACAACAAAGAAGAAGTTAAAACAATATACTTAGACGCCGTGTTAGAAGGAACTGACGCACAATGGGATGAAAAGTTACCACCAGACTATAAAGAAAAAGGATATTACATATACATAGGAGGTACTGTATACGAAAATAAAAACTCTAAAGGAGTAGTGGATGGATATAAAGATTTCCTAAGTAGAATACCATCTAAAGAGAATGTACCATATATGATAATTGCTGGAGGGAATTTTGTTAAAGACAATCCTTCTGCAAGGGAGTTTAGAGAATATATAAAGAACAAAGGGCTTGAGGAACATATAATACTCACAGGCTTTTACGAAGACAATCAAGTAAAGCAACTCCTATCTAACTCTATCGCTATGCTACATCTTTCCTTGTATGAAGGCTTTGGTATTATTCTTGTTGGAGGTATGAAAGCAGGAACTCCAGTCATTGCTCATAATGGATCCTGTTACCCAGAAGTACTAGGAGGAGCAGGAATATTAGTAGATGGTTTAAATATGGAGGAAGTTGGTAAGGCCATGTTTGATATATACACGAATGAAGACTTAAGAAAATCTTTAATAAAAGAAGGTTTAGACAGAGTAAAACTATTCTCTTGGGAGAAAACAGTAAAAGAAACAATAAAGGTTTTAGAAAGCGTGTAGATTAAACCCAAACTCTGTAATCCAGTAACTCCCCAAATCATCTTTAGATAGTAGTTTCCTAAAGTTTGGAGAAAACATGTCCTCTTGATAATCCTCTACCTCATACAAATCATCACTAAACTCAAACAACTTCTCCTCTACAGGAGCTACTGTTCTAAGAATAATCTTTTCTTTACACTCTACTACCTCTACTGTAGGCTTTAGCTCAATATCTACAACCCTCTCACCATCACTACCCTCCTGTATTAAATGTGTAGAATACTCCTCTGGTGACTCCATCTCCCTGTTCTCCCATTCACATATCAGTACATCCATATCACAATATCCCAATATCTGATTCCCCTCTTTCTCAAACTCTTCTACCACCTCTCTCTCTACAACACTGTATAGATAACCTCTCTCCCCCTCATTCACCAATATATCCTCATTGCTAACCCAATACACAGGAGCTACAGGCCTAATATCCAACCTATACCTCTCTGTTTTTAAAACATCTACTTTAACCAAAAAGAAAAGTAAGGAAAGAATTAACTGCTCTAGATGCATAGGTATGTATAGTAAAGTTAAATATTAAAAACTAGGATGAGGATTATCACCACTCAACCTACCAGGGAATATATCCTTCTTGTTAGTATGGATGAGATTCCAATCAATATCAATATATGGAACTGGATCAATATGACTAGCCTGCCACCTACCCTCCCTTAACTCAAAATGAAGATGATATCCCAACGGTTGACAGTTAAATGTCCCAGTATTACCACTTACAGCTAACAAATCTCCCCTCTTTACAATATCTCCACTCCTAACCCTAATATTACTCAAATGCATGTAAGACATGTACTGACCAGTATCCAATTCGAGCACTATAGCCTTCCCACTATTCCCACACTCACTGTAAGGAGTACTTTGCTTAGCAGAAACAACTACACCATCTCCACTTGCATATATTTTCTCCTTCCCTGACGCAAAATCTATACCAGCATGAGGACACTGATACCTCGTACACCCATGCCATTGGTTTACAGGAATCAATCTCTTGAAAGGAAATGAATATATTCCACTTGTAGGAGCCTCAATCTCTGTAAAAGAAGTTTTCTTTTTAAACACTAACTCCTGATCCAACCACTCACCACTGTGTCTTAGTGAGAAATATCCTTTGAATACTAAAGCTGTAGGTAAATTACTTAAGACTTTAGATATCTCAAAAGTCTCACGATTAAAAACAAAATTAGTGGGAGAAACAACTCCCTTGTTAAAGAAATATACCTCATGATCTAAATCAACCATACACTCATGCCTGTTCACCACATTCTCCTCACACCCAAACCATGTAGAAGGGTGTAGTAGATCAAACTTACTACATACAATATCATTGATATGAATTGTAAGAGTGTTTTGATACTTACCCTTGGAAGACACAACATACTGGTCATTGTATTTAGAGTAGGTAGATTCAGAAATTGATGGGAGAGCAATATTACACCCATCTAGAATATATTTCTTTTTTGACATAATGTAGCTATAAGTACACTCATTTGCTCCACTCCTTTTCTCAACATCCATACTCTCCTCTTTGTCTTCTTTCTTCGGTTTGAACTCTTCTTTAGCAATATACTCTGTAGTAGCTCCAAGAATTTCGCCAACAGGAGGATTAAGATCTACAACCTTCTCCCCAATCTCCTCATCAGGAATTAAAGGAGGCTTTTCTGGTATAGATGGTGGGAAATAGAAATCAAAATATCCTGTTTCAATATTAAAACACTGATGATCATCACTACAAACCTTCCCAATCTCTTTAATATATACCCTCCATATATAAGAACCCTCTTCCTCAATCTCTACCTGTATACTACTCTCCAACATCCAATCTGATGTATAGAAAAGTATCTCCTCCTCACTCTTGTACTGATATATCTCCACCATATACTCATACTCCTCCCCATACTCACTCCATACAATATCTACTGGATTACCATTAAACACAACAATATCACTATGTGCAGATACTGGTATTAAGAAAAGCAGTAATATTTTTAATATTTGTTCCATACCTCCATTATGCACTATAGAAATGAACAAAAGATGAACGACAAGGAGATTGGGTATCAGATTCTAGATATTTAGCACCATAGATGATAATATGCTAATGAATACTTAATAATATATATTCAAACATGCTTCAACTTCTAAGTAAGTTTTTCGACTCAAACGAAAAACAATTACTAAAAATACAACCAATAGTGGAGGAGATAAAAGAGTTAGAAGACAAATACTCTAATCTCTCTGACGAACAACTTCAGAATAAGACGAAAGAATTTCGGAAGAAGATAGGTGTAGATCTAATAAAAGCCAGAGAGGATTTTACAATCCTAGACAAAGAACAATTGGATATAGTTTTGGAAGGAGAGAAAGAGAAACTCTACGAAATATTACCAGAAGCATTCGCTACAGTAAGAGAAGCGTCTAAGAGAGTAGCTAACCATAGACACTTCGATGTACAGATGACAGCAGCATATGTACTCTTTGACAACAAAATTGCAGAACTCTTCACGGGAGAAGGAAAAACTCTAGCTGCTAATATGCCACTCTATCTGTATGCTCTAACTGGAAGAGGAGCACACCTAGTTACAGTAAATGATTACCTAGCCAAAAGAGATGCAGAATGGAATGGACATATACTAGGATCACTCGGTATAAGTGTGGCCGCAATTAACTCAGGAGCTCAGTACCGATATATCACAGATAAAGAAGCTCTTAAACTCAAAGGAGATGAAGCGAAGGAATTGATAGCAGAGAGAGAAAAGAAAGAGAAAGATTTTGGAAGACTTAAATATGATCATATGAGTGGTGTAAACCTAGTAGAATGTACTAAGAAAGAAGCATATGCATGCGATGTGGTATACGGTACTAACAATGAATATGGCTTTGATTACCTAAGAGATAATATGGTAAGGAATCTGGATGACAGAGTTCAAGGACCAAGATATTTTTCCATTGTAGACGAAGCAGACTCCATCCTCATTGATGAAGCAAGAACCCCCCTCATCATCTCTACCAGTGCTCAAGACTCAAACGATATGTACAAACAATTCTCTACACTAGTTAGAAGCCTTAATCCAGAGAAACACTATGTAATAGATGAAAAAGCACACGCAGTATCACTTACTGATAGTGGGATAGATGCTGTAGAGAAAATTCTTAAAGTAGACAATGTATATGAAAACGCCCAATTAGCATACCATTTAGACAATGCACTTAAAGCAAAAGAACTCTACCACTTAGATGACAAATATATGATAAGAGATGGAGAAATAGTAATAGTAGACGAATTCACAGGAAGAGCTATGAGCGGTAGAAGATACAGCGAAGGCTTACATCAAGCAATTGAGGCTAAAGAGGGTGTAGAAGTCAAAAGAGAGTCTCGTACGATGGCTACTGTTACACTTCAGAACTACTTTAGACTCTACTCATACTTCTCAGGCATGACAGCAACCGCAATTACAGAAGCAGAAGAGTTCTCATCAATCTATGGACTAGATACAATTGTAGTACCAACCAATAGTCCGGTAATCAGAGAAGATGCAAATGATGTGGTTTACAAAACACACGAAGGGAAATTCAATGCAGTGGTAGAAGATATCAAAGAACATCACAAGAAAGGACAACCAATGCTTGTAGGTACAGCGTCAGTTGAGAAATCAGAACTACTCTCTAGCCTACTTTCTAAAGAGGGAGTACCACACGAAGTACTTAATGCTAAATACCATGAACGTGAAGCTAAGATCATCTCAAAAGCAGGGCAGAAAGGAGCTGTCACAATTGCTACAAATATGGCAGGACGAGGTACTGACATTGCACTAGGAGATGGAGTAGTAGACTTGGGAGGACTCTATGTAATAGCTTCTGAAAGACACGAATCTAGGAGAATAGACAATCAGCTAAGAGGTAGAGCAGGAAGACAGGGGGATCCAGGTAAAACAAAATTCTATGTATCCTTTGAAGACGATCTAATGAGACTGTTCGGAGGAGACAAGATGCAAATGATTATGTCTCAAGTAGGACTAGAAGAGGATATCCCAATATCTCTTGGTGTACTTGGTAAAACCATAGAGAATGCTCAAAAGAAAGTAGAAGCCCATAACTACGATATCCGTAAGCACCTAGTTGAATATGATGATGTACTCAATACACAAAGAGATATTATCTATGGACTACGAACAAACATATTAAAAACCTCTCAATGGGATAGGAAAGAACTAAAGTTTGAAGCTAAAGCGGATACTAAGCTTGCACTAGATACCAATATTGAGAAATTACAAGACCAATTAGACGCATTCAACCTTAATCAATCTCACACTTGGGATATTGAAATACTCTCTGAGTTTACTTACGGATATACACCACTTGAAATATGGTTACTTAAGAAAGAATTGGAGCAGGTAGACTTCCTCTTGGCTTCTCAGAGGTCTGATGATATGGAAATTGATGAAGAAGAAAGAAGTAGGGTTGTAATGCAAGCAGAAAATCTTCTTACAGAAGAAATCTATGAGAAGATTATGAAGTTACTAAAATACTCAGAAAAAGACTTAGCTAGTTCTACCAAATTAAAAAGATTAATCTTTGTTGCATTCATACTCCATACCCAAGTAATTGATCAGGAACCATTAAAAGAGCTTTGTAAGCTACTTGTCTTACAATCCTTCGATAGATACTGGATGGAGCATTTGGATAATATGGGAGATTTAAGAGAAGGTATCTCTCTTCGTAATCTTGCACAAAGAGATCCATTGGTAGAATACAAGAATGAAGGATTTGAAATGTTTGATAGTATGCTTGGGAGTATTGATACAAGTATAGTGAATAGGTTCTTTAAGGTCCGAATTGTAAAAAGAGATGCACCTATGCTTCCTCAAAGAATGCAACAAAGCAGACCACAGATACAGGGGAGTGATAATAGACCTGGGAAAGTTGCAAAACAAACTACTGTACAAAAAGGGATTAAGGTAGGAAGGAACGAACCTTGTCCTTGTGGTAGTGGTAAGAAGTATAAAAAGTGTTGCTATCCTAAGTATGAGTAAAATAGCTAGGACTATAAGGTTATTGACCAATACAGATTTGTATACTATGCTTTATTAACATATAGTTCAAATCTTATAGCGTTAAACATGGCAAAAGCTAGTGATAAAAAAGGTGTTGTTACCCAAAGAGTAAATGTTCATGTCATTTTCTATTCATGTCCTGACTGTGGACACGAGAAAGAACATGTAGAGTTTTGTGGTAAGTGCGGAAAAGAGATGAGAGTTATTGATGTAGTTGAGAAATTTGGTAGTGAAGCACAAGAATTAATAGAGCAGTTAAAAGAGAGTATAGTTAATTCCCAGATTGAAAAGAATGAAGAAGAAGAGCCTAATATAATCATTATCTCAGAAGATGATAATAATGTTGTAAATGGTGCAGACGATGATGCAGATACCATTACTCCCGAAGAGGTTACAGAGTTAGAAGACATTTTTGAAAATACAGAAACAGATGCACCTGCTTCATCAGAGAATATCGCTGATATCTCCGGTTTGTTGGATAAAGAAGATGACGAAGAGAATACTTTTGACGACCTAGGCCTAGACCCTGACGACCTTCCAACGCTATAATGCTTCATGAATCTAAATCTTGGTAATGTTGCTGTAATTGCAGATCAAATGACTGCCTTTGGTGGTGCAGATAGAGAAATGTTCTCTTTGCTTAAATTACTACCCTACTTCTTTCTTCTTCATCAATTTCCATATCATCAGACCTCTGAGAAGCCAAGAGGATATATACTAGTGTTGTCCAAAAACTCCCATTTAAGTATAAATTCTCTAAACATTTTAAGGTATTAAATCCAATAGTGTATGAAGGATTTGACCTAAGAAAGTACGATACTGTAATAAGTATATCCGCAGGACCAGCTAAAGGTATAATCCCTAACATAGGGCAAACCCATATAGCTATGGTCATGACACCACCTAGAGCTCTTTGGGATTATGAATTGAATGTACGAGCAAGCAGATTTAAAAATATTTACAAACTCATTTCTGTTGTTTTGAATAACTACCTTAGACTTTGGGATATCAGTCTTGTACCAAGAGTAGACTACTGGATAGCAAACTCCCACTTCATAGCAAAAAAGATTAAGAAAAGATATGGTGTTAAATCTAAAGTAATCTATCCAGGAATTGCTAATCAATATTTCGAGGAATTCGAACAAGAAGAGATAGATGAGGTGTTGTTGAGATATCAGGTACCTAAAGACTTTGTATTGGTTGTATCCAGACTCTATGACTACAAACGAGTAGATAGGGCAATAAGGTCTTGTATAGAAACTGGAGATAATTTAGTAATTGTAGGTAACGGTCCTGATTACAAATATCTTAAGAAATTAGCAAAAGGACACGGGAATATTTACTTTAATGGCTTCTTAGATAGTGATAGAGAGGTAAGGATGCTCTACAAGCAAGCTAAAGTACTACTCTTCTGTGGTATAGAAGACTTCGGTCTAATTCCTGTCGAAGCTATGGCACAGGGTACACCAATATTAGCTTACAATGAGGGAGGGGTTACTGAAACTGTACGTGATAATATATGTGGTAAGTTTTTCTCAACAAATGATGAATTAACTTCCCTACTTAAGGATTTTGATAAAAAGAGGTATAATAGAGCCAAGATAATAGATAGGGCAAGAGAATTTAGTGAAAGTATATTCTTGGAGAACATAAATCAATATCTTAAACAAATTAATGCATAAAGAGAAATCTTTGAAACAAGAACTACCCCAATCGGATTTAAAACTTGCTGTTGTATTCGACCCACTCTATAAACGAGGTGGAGCAGAGAAGCACTTAAAATATATCTTACAAACATTTCCTAATGCAGAACTGTTTGTACCTTACTACGACAAAGAGTTTGTTAAGAAGTATTTCCCTAATGTAAAAATACATTCCTCTTTTATGCAGTACCTACCATGGAAGGATAGGTTGAAATACCTCTATCTTCTTTTACAACCGTTAGCATTCAAAAGTTTGAACTTAAGGAATTTTGATGGAGTACTTTCTCTCTCAATAGCTTTTGCGAAATTTGCTAAAGCACCAAGAGGTAAGAAGCATGTAAACTACTGTATGTCTCCTCCTAAGTTTCTTTGGCAGAAGAATGATAGGAGTCTAAAGAAAGAAGATCAGTTAGAGGGGGTTAACAAGATGTTATTTAATTTCTATTCCTTCTTTATGGACACCTTTCTTGAGGATATTTGGAAAAGTTGGGATATTAAAGCTGCTCAAAGAGTAGACCATATGATCGCTAACTCTTCTACCTTATACTTCCTAAAGAAAATACCAGTCTTGGGGTTACTTGATGATATTGTTTCAACTACCCC
>Ga0255374_10028_pt1 | contig 18021 bp, 14 predicted proteins | sample ANMaggSeSYBR01H4_FD_182088 | JGI IMG/M metagenome (GOLD analysis project Ga0255374, IMG submission 182088) | Sediment cell enrichment communities from methane seep in Santa Monica Basin, California, United Staets - ANME aggregate JGI... | ecosystem: Environmental > Aquatic > Marine > Cold seeps >... | reverse complement strand
TTTTAATCATCAGGGGAATAAGATTTCTTTCTTAGGATGCAATGCGAAACCTCAAGGATATGCGACTGCCAGTGATTCATCCCCGGGGGCTGTACATTGTGATATGGAATTGATGGCTGAACAAGTGAAAAATGCAATTGCCCAAGGATATCAACCAATCTTCACTTTCCAGCATATAGAATATTATTCCTACGATGCCAGCCCGGCGCTGCAAGTGGATTTTTATTCCGCTGCGGATGCTGGTGCTGTGATCGTCAGCGGAAGCCAGGCGCACCAACCGCATGCGATTGAATTCTATAAATCTAGTTTCTTGCACTATGGACTTGGAAATCTGTTCTTTGACCAGTACAAAGAAGGATTCTCTCAACGGCAGGCATTTATTGACCGGCATGTTTTCCATGATGGGGAATATATCAGCACTGAATTAATCCCGATCATGTTCATCGATTTAGCAAGACCAAGGTTGATGACAGAAGAAGAGCGAATTAATCTATTAAATGAAGTGTTCACCGCTAGCGGGTGGTAAAAAGGAGAAAAAATGGCACTGCTACCAGATTTCCGAATACGAGAACTTGCATTAAAAGAGAAAATGATTGAACCGTTTGTGGACACACAGCAGCATGATGGTGTTATTTCATATGGCTTATCCTCTTATGGGTATGATATCCGTGTGGCAGACGAATTTAAGATCTTTACCAATGTGAATTCTGCTGTTGTGGATCCTAAGAAATTCGATAAACGTTCAATGGTGGATTTTAAAGGAAAAATCTGCGTGATTCCCCCGAACTCTTTTGTTTTGGCAAAGACAATGGAATACTTCCGAATTCCCAGGCAGGTTTTGACCATCTGTGTAGGAAAGAGTACCTATGCCCGCTGCGGAATAATTGTCAACGTAACCCCTTTTGAACCAGAGTGGGAAGGGTACGTTACTCTTGAAATTTCTAACACAACTCCTCTGCCAGCGCGAATTTATGCAAATGAAGGTATTGCGCAGGTGCTGTTCTTTGAAAGCGATGATCCCTGTGAGGTTTCTTATGCGGACAGGAAGGGAAAATACCAAAATCAAAAAGGTCTCGCTCTTCCAAAAATATAACATTGGCAGGTATGAAAAAGAAAATACGAAGAAGATTGGTTCGCCGAGTTTATTCGGAGCGGTATCTATTAATCACATTGATTAGTTTTGCGCTCTCGGTGTCTGCGGTCCGCGTCTTCCTTGAAATTACAAATTATCCGCAGATTGGCAGTGATGCATTGCATATCTCGCATGTTCTGTGGGGAGGATTGTTATTATTTGCCAGTAGTTTATTACCCCTGATCTTTGTAAATAAACGTATCCTTGATATCAGCGCGCTTTTGTCAGGGATTGGTGTGGGGCTTTTTATTGATGAGGTAGGCAAATTCATCACCCAGACAAACAATTATTTCTATCCAGCTGCTGCGCCGATTATTTACGTGTTCTTCCTGCTTACGATCCAGATTTACAGGATGATCCGAAAGCCAATTAAGAATGATCTTCGTACCAACCTATTTCATACTTTGGAAGAGTTTGAAGAAGTTCTTGAAGGAGATCTTTCAGATATTGAAAAAGAAAAAATCATCAATCGGATGGAAGCTGTTGATCTTGTGAGTGAAGATAAAGATTTATTGATATTAAAGGAAATGTTTGTCTTATTCTTAAAGGATCCTTCTCGGCCATTTATTGAACATGATCCTGACATTTTCGAAAAAGCTGCCAATTGGTTGAGCTGCTTTGAGAAAAAAATATTCGAGAAAGAAAAATTCTATACTTGCCTTCGACTGCTGTGGATTTTCTTGGGTTTTATTCTGGTGGCGCAGCCGCTTTTCATAGTATCTGGGATTGATAAGCCAATACATATAACCGGTTTGCTGAAGAGCATCATTGATTCTTCCTTGCTGCACTCAGAAAAGATTAACTTGTTCGGTTTATTCCGAATTGTTCTGCAGGTGTTTAGCGGCGTGGGTCTGTGGGTGTGTGCATTATTTTATAAAGTTGAAAAGGGAACAAATTGGATTTCTATTGCGCATCTGATTTTGTTAATCGTGCTCACGGTCGTGAATTCACTTGTATTTTTTTACGATCAATTTTCCACGATTATTTTTGTAATGATAGAATTTCTTGTTTTCCTCCTGACTACTCGTTTCTTGAGTTGGCAGTCAAATAGTTATTATCATGGTCTCTAATAACATTTTGCTGCAGCGATATAATCCATCAGGTTAAATATGGGATATAATAACATTAGTATATGCTAATAAAATGAATCTATTAAATGTAAAAAACGGTAAATGGGTACGTGTCACAAACTTTCGGGGGGGGAGAGGTATGCAGCGGCGTTTGGCCCAACTTGGTTTTCTTCCAGGCAATAAAGTGAGAGTTATCAGGGCAGCTCCATTTCATGGGCCGCTGCTGTTGGAAGTGGAGGGGCGGGAAATTGTGCTTGGGCGTGGTGTGGCATCACATATTATCGTGGAGTATATATAATGCGTTTGGCGTTAATTGGCCAACCGAACTGCGGTAAAAGTACGCTTTTTAATCAGGTTGCAGGATATAAAGCTGAAACCGGAAATTTTCCCGGGACGACGGTTAGTTTTAAAGAAACTAAAGTGCGTGTATTAGGGGAAGTAGTTGAGCTCGTTGATCTTCCTGGAACGTATTCATTGTTAGGTACCAATCCCGCTGAACGAGTGGTGTTGGATTATTTGATTGCAAAAAAAATTGATGCTGTCATCAATGTGATTGACGCTACCCATTTAGTACAGGGATTGCTCTTGACCTTAGAATTGATGGAAATGGGGAGACCGATTGTGCTTGCCATCAATATGATGGATGAGGCTTCCCGGCAAGGGTTGAAGATTGATGGAGAAAAACTTTCGGAGTTGTTAGGTATTCCTGTTTTACCTATGATCGCTTCTCGTGGAAAGGGTGTTCGAGAGACCTTTGTTCAAGCCCGGCGCATAGCGAAAGAGAAAAAGGTCCCCCAACCGCAAAAATATGAAAACGAGATTGAGAGTGCGGTTACTGATCTAAAAGACAAGATGAAACAGGGCGAATTTCCGATTAGCAGGCGGGCGATTGCAGTTAAGCTCCTTGAAGGTGACCCGGAGATTACCAAACAAGTTGAAGGCAAGAATCCGGGAATGATAGATATTATCCATGGGCACTTGGATACACTTTGCCACCATTCATCTCGACAGGCGGTTTGGATGGTTGCGACAGAACGCCAAAAAATTGCACGAGCTCTATCTCGGAAAATAACTAAACAAGGAAAATCCCACTTATCTATTCGAGATAGATTGGACGATTACTTACTTCATCCAATTTTTGGGTACATCTTCCTTGTAGTGATTCTCGCAGGGTTCTTTGCGTTAATATATGGCATCGGTAATTGGATGGAAGCACCGCTGTTAGGGTTTTTTGATAACCTAACCGATCTTATTGTCAAGCGATTGAACGTAGAGGGCTTACTGCCTCAATTGATAGTGGGGACGATCCAAGGAGTTTCTGGTGGATTAGCGATTGTCTTACCTTATCTCGTCCCGTTTTTGTTAGGATTAGGATTTTTAGAAGATATTGGCTATCTAACGCGCATTGCGTTCTTGGCGGACGCGCTCATGCATCGAATGGGGCTGCACGGGAAAGCGATTGTTCCTTTCATATTAGGATATGGCTGCAGCGTGCCGGCAATTATGTCCACGCGTATTATGGAAAATAAGCGGGATCGCATTCTCAGTGCTGCGTTGGTCACCATGATCCCTTGCGCCGCACGTTTATCGGTGATTTTCGGATTGGTTTCTTTCTATCTTGGTCCATGGGCGGCTTTAGGAATTTACTTTTTTAATATACTGGTAATCGCAATCACCGGCAGGATCATCACCCATTTCATTCCGGAGGATTCTCCTGGATTGATCCTGGAAATGCCTGTTTATCGACTGCCAACACTGCGCACGGTAACCGCGAAGGTATGGTTTCGTGTAAGAGAATTTATATTTGAAGCATGGCCGCTCCTTATTCTTGGTAGTATCACTTTGGCTGGGTTGAATTACTATTCAATCACCCAATATTTGGATATACTCTTTCGTCCATTCACATGGATGTTAGGTCTTCCATCGAGAGTGGGAACACCGCTGATTTTCGGAATTTTCCGGAAAGAATTATCACTGATTATGTTAGCTCAGGCATTAGGGACGACAAACTTTGGAGCGGTTCTGACACCAGAGCAAATGATCAGTTACACCATATTTGTTGTTTTTTATATCCCCTGTATTGCTACGATGGTTGTAATAAAGAATGAACTGGGAAATAGAAGTATGTGGTTGATCACTGGGCTCTCGATGCTGGTAGCGATAATTGCTGCGTTATTCTCTCGCCTCTTGTTTTTCTTCTTTGTATAAGATTCTAGATCGTTCCTGTTTTGACAAATGCAAAATACAGCGTAAGGAATACTGCGGCAATAGTGATTTAATCCACATAAAATTTTGAAAATCTCTGGCGCATTTTATCTTCCAAATAAAACCATATCGTTCTGAATGGATCTTCTCTTGCAGCAACCCCAAAATAAATTTGGTTTCGCAATCCATCGCTGCTGATAAAATATAAGAATGTGTAACGAGAGTCATGCGAAGCAGCCAATGCAGTTTGTATAGCTGAAAAATATTGCTCAAAAATTTCTTCAACCGGCTTGCCGACTTGCTCGATTTTTATTAGCGCAACATCCATTTGAGGAGGGGTACTTTCCTCAATGATCTGGATAGTCCCATTATTTATCACGTGACTGCGAAGATAGCTGCGTTTTAATGCAAACGATAACGATTTGGAAATAAGATCTCCTGTTCTTATTAGATCTTCAGCCGAAGGAGATATAAGATCTTCTTCCAAAGCTTTACGTGCTTCAATCTTATTGTTTTCTAATTCATCACTCATCAATAGCTCTCCAGAAATTATTTCATTCGATTAATTGTTAATATTGAATCCCCAATCCGGATTTCATCTTTAAAAGAGATAAGGTTTGCTTCTTTTGGCTTGATCCTTGTTTCATTAATAAAAGTTCCATTTGTTGATTCAAAATCCAAAATAAAAACCTCATCTCCAATAACGGAAATTTCTGCATGGAAACGCGAAGATTTTTGATCGTTCAAAGGAATATCATTCGACAATGATCTACCCATAGTGTTTTTACTATTTCTCAAAGTGTATTTCTTTCCTTCTTTTACCTGTAAATAAAAACGTGGTTCATCTTCCTCTGTTTTTATCTCGCCATCCTCAATAGAAAAAACGATGCTAGGGGGAATATCATCAAACTCACGTCCAAACTGGTACCCTATTCCCTGGGATACCAACTCATCAGGATTATCTGCCAACAGAACTTTTTCTTTTCCAAATCTTTCTCTCAAGTGTTGAACAATGCAAAATAATTTGGATCCTCCCCCAACCAGGACAACCTGTCCCAAAGATTCTTCGGTTATTTGCAAATGCTGAATCGCATTTTCAACAATGTCCTTAAATTGTGCCTGAAGGTTTTCTGTAATTTCATCGAAATTGCTCTTTTCCAGATGAATTACTTTCCGATAAACCTCATCATTTTCTAATATGATCGTGCAAGTTCGATGAGCAGAAGCCTCCGAGGCACCTAATTGCAGCAGTTGCTTACTAAGTGCTTCTTTGAGCCGTTGGCTTTGTAAGCTAAGAGATATTAGAATAGAAGGATCTTCGGATAATGATGCCGGTGAAATCATTAATTGATCGGCAATGTAACTCGCGATCTGAAAGTCAAACAATCCACCTCCAAACGGTTCTCCATACCGCCCCAGAAAGTCCAAACTACCCGACTCTTTATTAATCCTTCCCGCAATGATATCTGTTGTGCTTCCACCTACATCAACCAGTAAAGTTATTTTCTTTTCACTAATTTCCTTCAACAAACCGGTTTGTGACAAAGCTAAAACGGCACCCTCCGGCTCCGTAATAAAACTGATCAGGTCACTATCCTTTTCCGGGAATGCATTAAGTACTGTTTCTCTAAAATCCCGGAAGATTTCTCCATTGTGATCAAACTCCCAGTGAACAGGATAGGAAAAAATAAATCGTATGTTTTTATTAAATTGGCTGGAGCGCCATTTTTCTTTTTTTATTTGTTTAATTAATACTCCAAGGAGTTCTGATGTATAAAGCATTGCTTCTTTATGTGAATAAATCATCTGATGCGGTTGTGGTTTTATTATTAAGTGATTACCAATGCTTGGCTTGAAAAAGAAACGCACTTTCTTTCTTGTGGTTTCTTCCTCAAGATGATTCAATGCTGTTTCACCAAAACCAACAATTTTTTTTCCTTCCTTGTTGTAAAAAACTGCAGCGGGAAGCTGTCTGTTGGTAAAACTGGTCAAAGGAGAACATTGCGGCTCATTGATAATTATCGCTCTTCCATGGTTTATTTCATAAATCGATCGGAACAGACGCCAATTTGTTGCGCCACAGTCAATTGCAAAAACAGAAATTTGCTCATTTTTCATAGTAGTATCCAACCTTTATAAAATTTAATGTAACAAATAAGGTAAATTAAACTGTTAGATAGGTTTTTTGTAAACCTTGAACGATTAACATACGTTCCCTTAAAGCTCATCATCATTTTTCCGTCCTGCCTCGATATAAAAAAAACGTCATTGGCTATTACCAATTCCGCTTTATCTAACTGAAGAGCTTACCTATTTCTTTGACTTTCGGCGGCTTGGTAATCTATACAAAACACTGTAGATCCATAGCTTTGCAAATCCACCCACATGGATTTGCCTTTATCGAGTCTTTATAATACATATAATATACTTATTCTTGGGTTTTGTCAACATATTTCTGTGCGGTGTCCAGGAGATACTATGAAAACGAAAAAGGATGGTTCACTTTATTTCACCATTGCAGCAATAACACTGATCGCATCTTGGTTACTGTACTTTTTTAAATTCCACGACCCAATTTTCCCAATACTCATACTTGCAGGATGGATAAATCTAATTCTCGGTCTTACTTTTATCTTTCTTGCCATGGGATTCCTGCGTTTCACCGGCCGAGTGGAAAAGGGCAGAGATTTCACTCATACTACAACAATGGTTACAAATGGCGTTTATGCGATCGTGCGTCATCCGCTTTATCTTGGTTGGCTGCTGTTATATTTATCCGTTATCCTCCTCAGCCAGCATTGGCTTGTCGCAATTATTGGTTGTATAGGAACTACTTGTATGATTCAAATTGCCCGGCTTGATGACGCAAGTCTCATAGAAAAATTCGGTGATTCTTATATAAGTTATTTGGAATCTGTTCCGCGGTTAAATTTTCTTGCAGGTATCTTAAATCTATTTATAAAGAAATAAAAGAAAATAAACGTGTGGGGCACTTCCAAGACAGAATCGGTACAATAGCCTTCCTCCTTACCTTCCAGGCTTTTCCTGCCAAATCAGAGGATGGCTTAATTGTTGGTTTTCCAGGAAGCCAGCCAGCAGGAGTAACTTCGCCAGTTTTCATCACATGCTGGAACGCTCTTAACTACCAAATAAACTCTACCAGGTTTTTATTAGAGAAACGACCATAATCATTGATCGCAAAAACTTCCACCTTCAGTTTTCAATAAATTTCTTAGTGGTTCAGCGGCAATGAAAATAAATCTATATAAACAACTTCACCAAACTGAATACTATTAATCCAATTCCAATCACAAAAAACACATATAAATATTTTTGCTCCCCCGGCTGCAGAACTGATTCGATCGGTTTTTCAGGATCATAATATACAGTTAATATATCACCGGTCATGAAATTCGAAATAAATTCATGCGCTTTCCGCTTCGACATTGATGCTTCCAAAAGCTTATATCTGAACCCATTGTAAAACTGGCCATCTACCTGATAATCATAGTGAATGCGCGGGTAATAATACACATGTTTATCCCCATCTTCATCATACTCATGTTTCTCTTCCACTTCAGCGGAAACCACAGTCGCCTTAGTTTTCGGCCAAGTCTTGCTTTTTCTCCCTTTTTTGATTGAAAAGAACGTTACGATAGATAAACTTACACCAACGATCAAAAGCACAGTCCACATTTTTTCCTCCCGATTTATTAATCCTTAATTTTCCATGTACCAATTTTCAGTCGAAAACTTTTGTTAACCAACAACAAATTTCGTGTTGTTTCTATTATAACTATTTTTTTGTTCTGCTTTTGAATATTAGTTTCAAAACAGGTATTAATTATGCTTATCAATACAATAACCTGTGAAGAGTTCACCTAAAAACAATTTAGCTGATTTCAATAAAATGGATTAAAGTGAAGACGAGCACCATCAGTTATGAAAGGCAGAAGAAAAAGGTACAACCCAACATTCTCCTGGATGGTTTTCTCGCCCACAGGAAAAAGACTGGTATTTAGATAAAGGCAGAGAGAATCTAAATTATATGTTCTCTTAAATTTATTCCGAATACGCGCAGCGTATTCCCATGTTGAAATTCAAGTACACCCCTACTGCACGATAACGGTAGCTTGAGCGTTGATACCAGTAGCCATCATTCCACGGTCCCCCCCGTAAAATGCGCTCCGGCCACTTTTCCCCGTCAACGATATCATACTGCGCTTCCCGCCCATCATTCGCGTCATATGGATACAGCTCTGAAGCACTGCTTGTCCATTCCCATACATTACCTGCCATGTCCAGTAAACCATAGGGACTGGCACCAGCGGGAAAGCTCCCCACAGGCGCAGGTCCGGCGAATCCATCATCAAAGTTGGGGTTCGAGATATCACCCTTTTTTGCTGCTGGACAGTTGACATCACAGATATTGGCATACTCTTCAGAATATTTCTCGTTTCCCCAGGGATATTTGCGCCCGTCTGTACCGCGCGCCGCTTTTTCCCACTCCGCTTCTGTAGGTAGCCGCCTGCCTGTCCATTCACAATAATCTCGAGCCATGTACCATGATACGTTGACAACCGGGTAATCCGCATATACTGCTTCAGTGAAATAGTCGATTCCCTGCGGCGGAATATTATTCTGCTTACATGGCCGGCAGACACCCTCCGCCACGCATATCTGGTACTGCCCGTTGGTTACTTCATGTTTATCGATCCAGTAATCATCCAGGAAAATCGTATGCACCAGGAAATCCGGGTAGGGACCTGGGCCAACATCAACTGTCGCATCCGAGCCTCCCCATCCCATCAGAAATTCGCCCGCCTGAATATAGATCATCTCCATCCCGTCTTTTTCTGATATACGATTGGCAAAAGTGGTTACTTCTGTCGGTTCTAGAGTAGGCAGATCGGGAATCGTTACTGACGGCTCTGGGGCAGGTAAGTCGGGAACAATAATCTCGTCAGACACTGCCTGTGAACTGCTGCCTTCTTCCTGCAAACCACCGCTACCGCAGGCGCTCAGAACGGACAACAAGGCAGTAAATATAAATGTTTTCAATAATGCTTTCTTTGGCAAATAACACCTCAATATTTCTTTTATTGTAACGAAAAGTAAATATAACATGAATTTCTACAGGGAAAGCAGCTGCCTTAGACGCAAGTAGCTTATGCTCGCCAGGTTACAGTTTTTCAGAGCAAGATATGCCGCCCTCTATAGCCAGATTTCAATTGGGATAGATAAGATCGAATCTTATACTGTCATCCTTGCAATATCAAAGGGCCTTGACTATTTTAGAAAATATACATACCAAGCGATTTACAACACCAACATTTGGCTTCCATTAAATCACATCTATTTTCTTACTCCATCCAGCAGCGCATATGACTAACCGATACAGCCACAATAGATATTCAATTGCACATTATCTCTTAATATAATGTACAATTTTGATATGAATATAATAAATACAACTATAAAAGACGTGATTGAAAAAACCGAAGTGGTGGCAATAGCTACCTATGGGGAAAATGGACCTCACCTTGTAGCTACCTGGGGTGATTTTATTAAATCACTTGACATCAATGATGGGAAAACAATCATTATTCCCGTTGGCGGCTATCATCAGACAGAAAAAAACCTGAATGATGATAATCGAATTGAGCTGTTGATTGGGTCAAAACAAGTTCAGGGTAAAAATGGTCCGGGAACAGGTTACCGGCTTGTTGGTCGAGCAGAAATCACCGCATCAGGTGAATTTGCAGAATTAACCAAGGCAAAATTCCCCTGGGCCAGAGGAGCGCTTGTTATTAAAGTAGAAAAAGCAGACCAATTACTTTAGAAGATCTCGTACAAAAACCATTTTTTAGCTCTGATATTCTTTACAGATAAGCTCGACGCAAAATTCAGATAGTGGAGTAAAAAAGGCTCTTCTATAAAGGCATTAGCAAAAATTAGGCGTAGCAATTTTTCAATATAATAATATATGAGAAATCGTTTATTGTATTAGTATCAAACATTGAGAAGCATCAGCAATACCAATTATCCAACAAATCTTAACCATAAGCGAAAGGAAATTAGGTTAATATGGGAACAAAAGGAAGAGAAATTGTAGGTAAAGACGTAAATAAATTAGTCGAAATGCTCAACAAAGCCCTTGCAGATGAATGGCTGGCGTACTACCAGTACTGGGTAGGCGCAAAGGTTGTTAAAGGTCCCATGAGGGATGCGGCCGTCGCTGAACTATTACAGCATGCCACTGAAGAACTCGGACACGCAGAGTTACTCTCTAACCGACTTATCCAGCTTGGCGGAACACCGATTCTCAAACCCGATGACTGGAATAAAATGACCAACTGCGGGTACGAATCGCCAACCGACCCATATGTGGAGGTTGTGCTGGACCAAAACATCAAAGGAGAACAATGCGCAATTGACGTCTATCAAAAATTGGTAGATTTCACTAAAGATATCGACCCTGTCACACATGATATCGTTCTGTCAATCCTGTCAGATGAGATCGAGCATGAGGAAGACCTTCAAGCAATTGCTGAAGATATCCATTTAATGATGGAAAGAAGCTAACAAAATGAAAATCGGTGCAAGAATTCAAGAAGCAGATTGGAAACACGAAAAGCACGTTCCAGTCATTGAGTGCCCAGATCAGGTGAAACTGGATGAGGTTTTCGAAGTAAAAGTTAGCCTAGGAAAAGAGATTAGCCACCCCAATACAACCGAGCACCATATTCGCTGGATCAGTCTCTACTTCCACCCGCAGGACACAAAATTCACCTACGATGTCTGCCGCATTGAGTTCAATGCCCATGGTGAGTCAGGTGCTGGTCCGAACAAAGGACCCGTCCACGCGCCTCCGTCAATAAGCACATCGATGAAAATAAACAAGTCCGGCACTTTGCACGCCTTGGCTTATTGCAACATTCATGGATTGTGGGAGAACAGTAAGGAGATCACCGTAGGTTAGTAATTTTATTGCGCTAATTTACCATTTGGTCATATCCAGTAAAGTTGCGAAACATATTTCCCAAATCGCAATCCGCTTGACAGTCATTACCTCTCTATTAGCCGCACCATGCACATAAATAGTGCTGACTATTGGAGAGGCGTTCATCTTGCTGCAGCTTTCCTATTCTTGATTCGATAAGTTGCAGCAGTTGGCTTAATGGTTTTTAACAGGCCAGCTCTATCGCTTTTGCCAACCCATTCTCATTGGCAGACAGCACTATCAAATCCGCTTCTTCTTTCAAGGCATCTGGTGCAGTCCCCATTGCCACACCATATCCAGCTGCCTGCAATAATGGAATATCATTCAGGCTATCACCCACAGCCATTATGTTCTTCAAGGGAATACCTAATAGTTGTGACAATTTTCTCAGCGCAGATCCTTTATGTATTCCATCATTTGAGATCTCGATACTTCTTTTCATTTTAACCACATAGACATCCTGAATTGATTTATTAACCTCCTGCCAAATAACATTTAACCAATCTACTTCCGCAAAAATATCTAATCGGATAATCTCTCCTGGCACATCTGATTTAACATCTTCAACCCGCCTTACATGATCCACCTTCTTCCCCTTCATCCATTCCATAGATGCGATCGTTCCCCAATCTTTTTCACTAACCTGGCAAAACACACCTGTTTTGGTATGGGCAACCATTCCCACCCCGAAATATTCTGCGATTTTGATAACTTTTTCAATTTGTGTTGATTTGATAGGGGATGCGGATACTACGCTATTATCCTTCAGATCATAAATTGCTCCATTTGAATAGATAAACGGTATTTTCAGGTCAAAATACGCAGCCATCGGAAGCGTCATGGATAACGGACGTCCAGTGCTGAAAGTAAAAGCACAATGCCTTTCATTGATGACAGTACGAATTAGTTCCTCAGTCAATGGGCGCAAATCATTTTCTGAAGTTAGGAGTGTGCCATCAATATCCGACACAATTAACTTGATGTCATAATCGTATCTCTGCATTTTTCTACCGTATAATCTCTAAAATAATAACATCAATATGAAAAAACCAACTTTGCGAATTCCGAATCTTCGAACTTCCGCCGATAAAATCCATTCCTCTATCTATTGGTTCACATTCTCAAAAATTAGCGATAATGAACATAAGTCCATAGAATATGAAGTTTCCAACTTGCATGCTCAAATTTTATCGTTACTATCTATCATTAATAAACACTGTACCGAAAGATTAGGTTCACCCGCCGATCTGTCAACATCCTCGTTCAGGATTTATCTGTGGCTTGAATATTTATCCAACCAAGCACACCTTGCCCTCCATCTTTCCGCTCTTGATGAATTCTTGCGAATTTTAACTAAACAGAACAAAAAAACAAACATTGATCCCGAAATATTATTGATCAAAATCAACTATTCGGGATATCTTTACCGCAGACAAATAACTCAAGGTAAAACGACCCTGCAAATAAATGAAGCTTATATTGTCGCTCCTTTAGAAGTAAAGAAATCCATTCTCTCAGAGGCATTCTCCCGCCATCAATCCAAGCATACAAGTGTCATTAAAGCATACAGTAACAATTCCAATTTTCAGCGCTTGAATAAGCAAATAAGTGGAGAGCCAATCGCAAATCTCATCTCTTGCCGCGGCGAAAAATACAACCTGGTAATTCTTTTTAAAAAATTAAATACTGAATACTTCCAAGATCAGCTTTCGCAACCGCGCCTGGTGTGGAGCAGCCGCAGGTCCAAACGCCGTCTGGGGTATTACCACCCGGAGATCAATACGATAGCTGTTACTAAAAAATTGGATGATAAAAAGATTCCTCGTTTGTTGGTCGAATATGTCCTGTACCACGAGATGCTTCATCAACACTTCGGTATAAAGAATCATAATGGTAGGCGTTACGCGCATACCTCCGCATTCAGAATTGCTGAAAGGAAATTCAAGCATCATCAAGAAGCGGAAAATCTAATAAAACTACTACACTGACCTGTTAAATTTATCAATAAAATGAATGCGGTTGAAAACGAATTGCGAAATGTAGGATTCGCGCACAAGAAGATCCATTCAGAACGATATGGTTTTATTTGGAAGATAAAATGCGCCAGAGATTTTCAAAATTTTATGTGGATTAAATCACTATTGCCGCAGTATTCCTTACGCTGTATTTTGCATTTGTCAAAACAGGAACGATCTAGAATCTTATACAAAGAAGAAAAACAAGAGGCGAGAGAATAACGCAGCAATTATCGCTACCAGCATCGAGAGCCCAGTGATCAACCACATACTTCTATTTCCCAGTTCATTCTTTATTACAACCATCGTAGCAATACAGGGGATATAAAAAACAACAAATATGGTGTAACTGATCATTTGCTCTGGTGTCAGAACCGCTCCAAAGTTTGTCGTCCCTAATGCCTGAGCTAACATAATCAGTGATAATTCTTTCCGGAAAATTCCGAAAATCAGCGGTGTTCCCACTCTCGATGGAAGACCTAACATCCATGTGAATGGACGAAAGAGTATATCCAAATATTGGGTGATTGAATAGTAATTCAACCCAGCCAAAGTGATACTACCAAGAATAAGGAGCGGCCATGCTTCAAATATAAATTCTCTTACACGAAACCATACCTTCGCGGTTACCGTGCGCAGTGTTGGCAGTCGATAAACAGGCATTTCCAGGATCAATCCAGGAGAATCCTCCGGAATGAAATGGGTGATGATCCTGCCGGTGATTGCGATTACCAGTATATTAAAAAAGTAAATTCCTAAAGCCGCCCATGGACCAAGATAGAAAGAAACCAATCCGAAAATCACCGATAAACGTGCGGCGCAAGGGATCATGGTGACCAACGCAGCACTGAGAATGCGATCCCGCTTATTTTCCATAATACGCGTGGACATAATTGCCGGCACGCTGCAGCCATATCCTAATATGAAAGGAACAATCGCTTTCCCGTGCAGCCCCATTCGATGCATGAGCGCGTCCGCCAAGAACGCAATGCGCGTTAGATAGCCAATATCTTCTAAAAATCCTAATCCTAACAAAAACGGGACGAGATAAGGTAAGACAATCGCTAATCCACCAGAAACTCCTTGGATCGTCCCCACTATCAATTGAGGCAGTAAGCCCTCTACGTTCAATCGCTTGACAATAAGATCGGTTAGGTTATCAAAAAACCCTAACAGCGGTGCTTCCATCCAATTACCGATGCCATATATTAACGCAAAGAACCCTGCGAGAATCACTACAAGGAAGATGTACCCAAAAATTGGATGAAGTAAGTAATCGTCCAATCTATCTCGAATAGATAAGTGGGATTTTCCTTGTTTAGTTATTTTCCGAGATAGAGCTCGTGCAATTTTTTGGCGTTCTGTCGCAACCATCCAAACCGCCTGTCGAGATGAATGGTGGCAAAGTGTATCCAAGTGCCCATGGATAATATCTATCATTCCCGGATTCTTGCCTTCAACTTGTTTGGTAATCTCCGGGTCACCTTCAAGGAGCTTAACTGCAATCGCCCGCCTGCTAATCGGAAATTCGCCCTGTTTCATCTTGTCTTTTAGATCAGTAACCGCACTCTCAATCTCGTTTTCATATTTTTGCGGTTGGGGGACCTTTTTCTCTTTCGCTATGCGCCGGGCTTGAACAAAGGTCTCTCGAACACCCTTTCCACGAGAAGCGATCATAGGTAAAACAGGAATACCTAACAACTCCGAAAGTTTTTCTCCATCAATCTTCAACCCTTGCCGGGAAGCCTCATCCATCATATTGATGGCAAGCACAATCGGTCTCCCCATTTCCATCAATTCTAAGGTCAAGAGCAATCCCTGTACTAAATGGGTAGCGTCAATCACATTGATGACAGCATCAATTTTTTTTGCAATCAAATAATCCAACACCACTCGTTCAGCGGGATTGGTACCTAACAATGAATACGTTCCAGGAAGATCAACGAGCTCAACTACTTCCCCTAATACACGCACTTTAGTTTCTTTAAAACTAACCGTCGTCCCGGGAAAATTTCCGGTTTCAGCTTTATATCCTGCAACCTGATTAAAAAGCGTACTTTTACCGCAGTTCGGTTGGCCAATTAACGCCAAACGCATTATATATACTCCACGATAATATGTGATGCCACACCACGCCCAAGCACAATTTCCCGCCCCTCCACTTCCAACAGCAGCGGCCCATGAAATGGAGCTGCCCTGATAACTCTCACTTTATTGCCTGGAAGAAAACCAAGTTGGGCCAAACGCCGCTGCATACCTCTCCCCCCCCGAAAGTTTGTGACACGTACCCATTTACCGTTTTTTACATTTAATAGATTCATTTTATTAGCATATACTAATGTTATTATATCCCATATTTAACCTGATGGATTATATCGCTGCAGCAAAATGTTATTAGAGACCATGATAATAACTATTTGACTGCCAACTCAAGAAACGAGTAGTCAGGAGGAAAACAAGAAATTCTATCATTACAAAAATAATCGTGGAAAATTGATCGTAAAAAAATACAAGTGAATTCACGACCGTGAGCACGATTAACAAAATCAGATGCGCAATAGAAATCCAATTTGTTCCCTTTTCAACTTTATAAAATAATGCACACACCCACAGACCCACGCCGCTAAACACCTGCAGAACAATTCGGAATAAACCGAACAAGTTAATCTTTTCTGAGTGCAGCAAGGAAGAATCAATGATGCTCTTCAGCAAACCGGTTATATGTATTGGCTTATCAATCCCAGATACTATGAAAAGCGGCTGCGCCACCAGAATAAAACCCAAGAAAATCCACAGCAGTCGAAGGCAAGTATAGAATTTTTCTTTCTCGAATATTTTTTTCTCAAAGCAGCTCAACCAATTGGCAGCTTTTTCGAAAATGTCAGGATCATGTTCAATAAATGGCCGAGAAGGATCCTTTAAGAATAAGACAAACATTTCCTTTAATATCAATAAATCTTTATCTTCACTCACAAGATCAACAGCTTCCATCCGATTGATGATTTTTTCTTTTTCAATATCTGAAAGATCTCCTTCAAGAACTTCTTCAAACTCTTCCAAAGTATGAAATAGGTTGGTACGAAGATCATTCTTAATTGGCTTTCGGATCATCCTGTAAATCTGGATCGTAAGCAGGAAGAACACGTAAATAATCGGCGCAGCAGCTGGATAGAAATAATTGTTTGTCTGGGTGATGAATTTGCCTACCTCATCAATAAAAAGCCCCACACCAATCCCTGACAAAAGCGCGCTGATATCAAGGATACGTTTATTTACAAAGATCAGGGGTAATAAACTACTGGCAAATAATAACAATCCTCCCCACAGAACATGCGAGATATGCAATGCATCACTGCCAATCTGCGGATAATTTGTAATTTCAAGGAAGACGCGGACCGCAGACACCGAGAGCGCAAAACTAATCATTGTGATTAATAGATACCGCTCCGAATAAACTCGGCGAACCAATCTTCTTCGTATTTTCTTTTTCATACCTGCCAATGTTATATTTTTGGAAGAGCGAGACCTTTTTGATTTTGGTATTTTCCCTTCCTGTCCGCATAAGAAACCTCACAGGGATCATCGCTTTCAAAGAACAGCACCTGCGCAATACCTTCATTTGCATAAATTCGCGCTGGCAGAGGAGTTGTGTTAGAAATTTCAAGAGTAACGTACCCTTCCCACTCTGGTTCAAAAGGGGTTACGTTGACAATTATTCCGCAGCGGGCATAGGTACTCTTTCCTACACAGATGGTCAAAACCTGCCTGGGAATTCGGAAGTATTCCATTGTCTTTGCCAAAACAAAAGAGTTCGGGGGAATCACGCAGATTTTTCCTTTAAAATCCACCATTGAACGTTTATCGAATTTCTTAGGATCCACAACAGCAGAATTCACATTGGTAAAGATCTTAAATTCGTCTGCCACACGGATATCATACCCATAAGAGGATAAGCCATATGAAATAACACCATCATGCTGCTGTGTGTCCACAAACGGTTCAATCATTTTCTCTTTTAATGCAAGTTCTCGTATTCGGAAATCTGGTAGCAGTGCCATTTTTTCTCCTTTTTACCACCCGCTAGCGGTGAACACTTCATTTAATAGATTAATTCGCTCTTCTTCTGTCATCAACCTTGGTCTTGCTAAATCGATGAACATGATCGGGATTAATTCAGTGCTGATATATTCCCCATCATGGAAAACATGCCGGTCAATAAATGCCTGCCGTTGAGAGAATCCTTCTTTGTACTGGTCAAAGAACAGATTTCCAAGTCCATAGTGCAAGAAACTAGATTTATAGAATTCAATCGCATGCGGTTGGTGCGCCTGGCTTCCGCTGACGATCACAGCACCAGCATCCGCAGCGGAATAAAAATCCACTTGCAGCGCCGGGCTGGCATCGTAGGAATAATATTCTATATGCTGGAAAGTGAAGATTGGTTGATATCCTTGGGCAATTGCATTTTTCACTTGTTCAGCCATCAATTCCATATCACAATGTACAGCCCCCGGGGATGAATCACTGGCAGTCGCATATCCTTGAGGTTTCGCATTGCATCCTAAGAAAGAAATCTTATTCCCCTGATGATTAAAA
>Ga0255374_10027_pt1 | contig 18092 bp, 19 predicted proteins | sample ANMaggSeSYBR01H4_FD_182088 | JGI IMG/M metagenome (GOLD analysis project Ga0255374, IMG submission 182088) | Sediment cell enrichment communities from methane seep in Santa Monica Basin, California, United Staets - ANME aggregate JGI... | ecosystem: Environmental > Aquatic > Marine > Cold seeps >... | reverse complement strand
CTATTGAACCTGTACTTAAGGATTTCTATACTCAATCGATGGATAAAAAGAGCTACTCTGTAGATATTGATTATCAAGATGTTTTAAGAGAGTACTATCTTTCTAAGGACTTACTGATTGATCTTAATCTCAATGGCAGTCCTATACTTGCTAGTGGTAGGGTTTTCTTCATACTAGATGATGATGGTGAGATTATGAATATGGGAATGACTATGGATAGGAATAGGGTGGCTATTGTCTTGCCTGGTGAGAGGGTTGTACAGTATCACACTTATGAGGGTATACTTCTTTTCTATGGAGAGACTATATCCACTTTTCAAATATGTCAGTAAGAAGAAGTTCCTCACATGCTCCTACGAGCCCTTCTTTGAGTATTACCATTTCTTCTTGAGTAAATCGTTCTAGTACATATTTCTCTCCAGGGATTTGTCTATCTCCCCTATTCTCAATGCCTATTCTTACCCTTAGAAAGTCTTTAGTACCCATACTTTCTTCTACACTGTTTACTCCATTATGTCCGTGTGGAGATTTCCCATATTGAATTTTATATTCTCCTAACTTGATATCTAGGTCGTCATGGAAAAGGATTAGGTGCTTTACATCATTATCATCGTAAAGTTTTTTAACATATTTTCCTGATTCGTTCATAAAGCCTTTAAACTTTTGTAGGATAATTTCCTCTCCTCCACCCCACTTAAATCTTATTAAGTCTGATTTCTCATATTTGGAGTATTTGAATGTATAGTCAGCACGGAAGCCTTCGTATCTTAGAGCAATCTTTAGTACTTCTATACCAAAGTATCCAGCATTGTGTCTAGTATTGTAGTACTTCACATCCCCATTTCCTATTCCGGCAATTAGTATCATGTTTTTATTAACTTGTTTAACATTTTATCGACTATTTCTTCTTGATTAATATACATTGGTTCATCCTTGTAATCAACTTTATCAAACTTTTTTGTATGGTCTTCTCCTTGTAAATGTAGGACTCCGTGTACACAAAGTCTTATTATTTCTTCTATAAATTTCTTCTTTGAGAACTTTTTATATATATATTGAGGACATATGTAGACTTCGCCTAGAAGATCTTTTGTATCAAGCTTAAATGATAACACGTCTGTAACTTCATCTTTACTTCTATACTCTTTATTAAGTTTTTTGATGTATTTCTTTTCTACAAATACGATATCTACGTTCTTTTCACCTAGAGTAGTAAATTGTTCAAGGTACTCCTCTACTCCTCTATGTGTAAAGGGTAATTTAGGATATATGTCTAGGAGGACTTGCGTATCGAATATCTTAACCATTGCTTAGTATCTCTTGTACAATCTTTTTTACAACATTTCCGTCTGCACTGCCTTGGAGTTCTTGCATAACTGAGCCCATTATTTTGCCCATTTCTCTCATATCTGTTGCTCCTAGTTCTTTGATTTTCGCAGAAACTACTTCTCTTACCTTCTCTTCACTCATGAGTTCAGGGAGATATTTTTGTAATATGTCTAAATCTTTTTTCTCATTTTTTACAAGGTCATCTCTCTCCATTTGAGTATATTGTGCAATAGAGTCTTCTATCTTTTTAGTTTCTTTTCTAAGTATTTTTTCAACATTTTCATCTGTTAGTTCTTCTGATTGGTCTATTTGAATATTTTTGATAGTAGCTAGTACCATCTTAAGGATATTGATTACATCCTTATCTCCTGCTTTAGTAGCAGTTATCATATCTTTTCGGAGGGTTTGTAGGAGAGACATAGTGAGAAGTTAACAAATTATTTTGCTCTTCTTGCAGCGGTTCTTCTTCTTCTTTTCATCTTGGCCCATTCTCTTCTTTTTGCAATCTTAAGGTCAGCTTTTTTAATCCTGTATGTTCTATTTCTAAATGTTTCTAAGATTCTTTCTCTAAGAACTTCTCTGTGTAGTCTTTTTAGGGCACTGTCTATATTTTCATTAGCATGTACAATTACTGCCATGTTTATCTCTATTAATTAATGTAACCGGTTGGATTATATCACATTCTACTTCTTCTTTGCTACCTTGTTTTCAAATCTTTTTATTCTTCGATCCGATACGTAGTCTTTTACAGTAAAGTCTAGAGTGAAGTTCACCTTGTTCCAAGTAGCACCTACAAGAATTAATACCATTCCTGCAATGATTTTAGCCATACTGCTATCAAAAAGGCCTGTTTGTGGTATTTCACCTTCTATCTCACAATCTATTACTACTGTTTCTTGCGCAGAGAAGCTTTCTCCTTCACTTGGATATGCGGTTACTGTGTTCTCGTATGTACCAAATGCACTAGATGGTACCTGTATGTAGTATGTGAATGTTTGAGTTTCTCCTACTCCAAAGATTTCATCATCTCCTTCTAAGTCCCATGTTATTTGTCCGTTAGTGTATGCTCCTACACCAGAGATGTTTTCCAAGTAACTTGCTATTACTTTGTTGTCAAGATTATCTACTAGCCTATCTATATTCCCTTGTGCGTCTCCAATATTAGTTACTGTAATTGTGTATGTAGATCTTCCCTCAACACTCTCTCCGTCTTCTATACAGCTTTCTACACCTACTTTAGAGATGCTCCACTCTGGGTTAGTGCTTGGACATATACATGTAGTTTGGTTACATGTCTCCCAGCTACACTGATATCCATCTGGATCACCTAGTTCACATTGTTCACCTCCAGCACTATCTAGTATTCCGTCTCCACAGCTTCCCTTGGCTTGTTCTGCCATCTCAAAGGTCGTACTTAGTGCACAGTCGTCCCCACTTGCACCCAGGCTATCACTCCAGTTAATGTTCAGTATGTACTCACCTGCAGTTAAACACTTGTATTCATTTATTTTCACACTTATTCTTGTATTATCCCCACTGTCTGCAGTAGTGTAGCAGGTGGTTGTAGGACTTGCTGTACACAACTCGATTGTATCTACTCCTAGTGTTACTTTTATACTACTTAGATCTATACCGTCTGGATCGCTTGCTTCCGCTATTGCACTAAATTTAGAGCAGTACGTTTTCGTTCCTGATGGTTGCTCTATCCAAGATTCTCCAGAGCAGACATTGACAGGAGCATCTTTACACCAAATGGTGGCGTATGACTTATTCTTACAAACAGAACATGTACAATCTTCTCTTACCTCAGTACAGTCTGTATGGTCACTTCCACACTCTTCCTGCCCAGAAGGGCACGAAGCTTTACATGAGAAGGTCTCTCCAGGAGATTCGCATGGTTGAGGTAGTCCAGTAGTACTCCAGTGTTTACATGTACACTTTCCACTAATACAAAATCCTACATTGGGATATGCACATGCATCACAGTCTGAGCCTCCATAGCAATCTTGATCTTGTGGCAAAGGTTCTCCCTCACACACATTACATGTTGATTCCTCACTCCTTTTAGATGATAGACAGTAGCGATTACTTCCACAGCGATTAACTTTACTCTTATTTTTACAGAAACAGGCAACCTTATCATTAGGATTCGCGTCACAACGAGCTTTCCAAGTGTCAACTGGACACATCCAACTACCGTTAACGTATGAGGCTAAACAACAACCTCCACCATCTCCCCCTCCTCCTGCATCACTATCTATAGGGGCCATGGTTTGTGGTTGCATTACTCTCCATAGTAGGTAACCACTAGAGCCCAAGATTAGAATTCCTAGTATTACATAGAGAATTATCTTCCCTGTTTTAGTGATCCTTATTTTCATCAATTGGCAGAGCTAATATTACTATTAATAATCTATACTATTCAAACAGACTTTTCAACTCATTAATATTGGCTATATCCTTAATCATTACAATTACAATAAATACCATGAGCAGTATGAAGCTAAGATTGATGATAATAGCCTCTACTTTAGGGTCTAAGTCCTTTCTCAACACTCCTTCTACCACAAGTATAAATACCCTCCCCCCATCTAGTGCAGGAATAGGGAGTAGATTCATAAAGGCTAAGGAAAGAGAGAGGTCTGCAACTAAAGCAATAAAGGGTACCCAACCCAAGTCCTTAAAGTAATCAATTAAGAAAAACATGCCTACTGGACCAGCTACAGAACCTGAGAGAGAACTGTAATCCCCAGTCTCTCTTGCTTCCTCAAATAAACCTCCAAATACTCTGCCGATTAGTCTTACATTATTTATTAAATGAGAAACCCCACTTAGAGCTTTGTGCTCAGAGTAGTCTACAGAGATGTAATAGTTAGAACCAATAGCTATACCAATTTTCCCATCATCTCCCACACTCACAATATACTCATTGCATATCTCTTCCATATCACATGTTTCAACTAATACAGTCTCATTGCCTTCTATTAGTCTAGAGATATCTTCTACATATTCCACATATTCATTGTTAATACTTTTGATATATCCCTCCTTTGGCATACCAGAAGATTCTGCCAAACTGTCCTCCAATACTTGATATGGGACATCCATATCTCTCTCCCTTACAATAGTCGCTCCTAGTGGTTTGAAGTCTTCAAACTCATAGGAAAGGTCTATCTTCCAATTACTAAAACCTAAAACTACAAAGTATGCGACAATAGCCAAGAGGATATTCATAGATACCCCAGCTAACATTACAAATATCTGGGCTGGTTTACTCTTATTCTTTAAATCCCCCTCTATGTCTTTTTCTCTAAGCTCCTCCTCCCCTTTCTTCCCAGGGTCTCCATCTCCCAATATTTTTACAAAACCACCTAGTGGTAACAATCTAATACTGTAAAGCGTTCCTTTATATTTCTTTGATATGAGTTTGGGGCCATATCCTAGTGCAAACTCATATACTGTTGCTCCTACAATCCTAGCAGCTAGGAAGTGACCAAGTTCGTGTATGAAGACAAGAACACCAAGAACAAGAATAAGTAAGAGAATTGTTATTATTATATCCATGTCGAGTAGTGATTAATTTAAGCTTTTAGATTGTCATTAGATCTTTTTCTTTGGCATTCTTTATTTCTTCTATCTTCTCATTGTATTCCTTTACCAATTTCTCAAAACCAACCCTTATCCTATCTGCTTCTTCCTCCGAGAAGCCTCCTGTTTGCATAGTATCTAGCTCTTTCATATATTTCTGTCTTACACCTCTTACTGATATCCTAGCATCTTCTGATCTATCTTTCATAATCTTCACATAGTCTTTTCTTCGTTCTTCTGTTAGTTCAGGGATTGTTACTCTAATACAATCTCCTTCGGTGACTGGAGAGAATCCCATATTAGCACTTGATATGGCTTTGGAGATATTGTCTAGAATACTTTTATCCCATGGTGAGATGAGGAGAGATCTAGTATCAGAGGCATTTATAGAGGCATAGTTCTTTATTGGCAAGAGTGTCTCGTATACATCTACTAGTATATCTTCCACCAACTCAGGTGTAGCTCTTCCTGTTCTAATTTGTGCAAGGTCTTCTTTAAAAGCTTCTATACATTTATCTAAGTCTATCTGAAATTTGTCTGTGTCCATATCTATATGTAACTAAAGTTATATTAGATTTTACAAAAAAACAGTAGAAAACAAAAGGGAGATAAAATCTCCCCTTCACTTTAAACCTAAAACCATTTATTTCCCAAACTCCCAAACAAGGATTCTTCTTACTTCTAAAGGCTCTCCCATTTTAGTAATGGACTCATCTAGAAGATTCCTCATAGTCTTAGATTCATCCTTGAACCACTTTTGTTCAAGTAAACAATTCTCACTAAGATATTTATTCATTTTACCTTCTACAATCTTAGGTGACATATTCTTAGGTTTTCCTTCAGCTTGAGCTTCCTTTGTAAACATATCTGTTAGTTCTGCAATCTTTTCTTTTGGAATAGAGTCTTTGGACACAAATTTAGGCTTCATTGCTGCTACCTGTAAGGCTAATTCGTGTACAAAAGATTTAAATTCATCATTCTTTGCTACAAAGTCTGTCTTACATCCTACCTCTACTAGAGATACCAGTCTTTGATCAACACCATGTAAGTATGTCTCTATTACACCATTACCTATTTCACAGTCTGGTTCAATTGGTTCATCCCAACCTCTTTCTTTAATTAGTTCTACACTCTTTTCGAAATCTTTACCTGTTTCTTCTAGTGCTAATTTACAAAGACCAATCTTAGCTCCGGTGAGATTGTGTAGTCTGCCGATGACATCACTTCTCTTATTTATATACTCAATGGCTTTCTTCATATCCCCATCTGACTTACTTAGTGCTTCTTTACAGAGTCCCATACCTGCAGATGTTTTTGCCCTTAATTTTTTAATATCGTCAATTGATACTGACATGGTTTTAATAAAATATTAAAGTTATTTAATAGCTTTAAGAATACTTTCTGCTGCTTTTTCACCAATACCTTTTATCTCTATAAGATCCTTCTTACTCTTTCCAACAATACCCTCTAAGGTAGTAATACCTTCGGCAATGAGAGCTTTCTCTATTCTTCCTCCAAGGCCTAGTTCTTCAATATTCTTTGAGTCTGTTTTTGCTTTTACTGCTTCTGCCGCCTTTATATCTTCTTCTATATTCTTCTTTTTCTTAACAACTCTGACTACACCAGTACTTTGTTTACTAAAGGTTTTCCCATCTCGTAGAATCTTCATTCTTACCCTCTCCTCTTCTTCCATTCTAGCTACTCTTTCCTTTTCTGCAATATATCTATCATTAAGGTTCTTAAGGTTAGCTTTGTGGTTCTTTCTTAATGCAATTAGGGCTTGAGATTTACTTCCATTCTTAATTGCTTGACCGAAGAGTTCTACATACAGAGTAATACTCTTAAGAGAATCATCGTTTGCTGGGATTGGGTAGTCTACAATGTCAGGATCACAGTTGGTATCTACTAGAGCAACTGTTGGTATTCCTGCAATTCCAGCTTCCCTTATCGCATTCTTCTCAACTTTACTGTCAACCACAATTACTAGTGCTGGTAATTTGTCCATAAATTTAATACCTTCGTAGATTTTGTTCATTCTCTGTACTTTTCTTTCCATCATGAGGACCTCTTTTTTAACGAGACCTTTTCCTCCACTTGCTCTAGATTCTTCCATCTTTAGCAAATTGAAGACACCTTTTTTAAGAATTCCAAAGTTTGTGAAGAGTCCTCCTGGCCATCGTTTGACAATGTAGAATGCTCCCACTTCATCTGCTTTATTTTGTACAATTGTAGCTGCTTGTCCTTTAGTTCCTACAAAGAGGACATATCCTTTGTTAGAAGCATCTTCAATTGCATTGAGTGCTTTCTCTAGCATTGGTTTAGACTTAATTAGGTCAATGATGTGTACTCCGTTTCTTTGTTGGTAGATATATTTTTTCATTTTAGGGTTCCAAGCACTTGTCTTGTGACCGAAATGAGCACCTGCCTTAAGAAATTTCATTAGTTCAGGTATTTTAACACCTTTGTTTTTAGTCTTGGTATTGGTTGAGACTGTAGACTTTTTGTCTTTCATATTGTTTATCCTTTCCTTTAGACACCTATCTCTTTAGGTAGTAAATTACTACAAGGAAATATATCAAGAGATATGTGAGATATATTAATTAACAGGCTAATTATACACGAATGGTATAGTAGATATCAAGGGGTTTTGTGATCTAGTCCTAATCTTTCGAATCTATCTTTTATCTTTGTATCTCCTTTTCTTCAACTTTTTCTGGTTTGCGGTATTGTACATCTAAAAGAAGTTCTTCATCTTCTTGCTCGGATACAAGGCTGTAGTATTGTACCTCTTCTTCTTCTTCACATCCTAGTGTATTTAGTATGTGAACAACTTTGTTTATTTTTTGCTTGTCTTTTTTATTAATGTCTATGTATGCGTTAATCTCAAGTTTGATATCGTATACTTTGTCGTTATGTTTTGAGTGGAATATTATCATATGTTGAATTATACCACATTCAAATCTCCACACTCCTCCACCCATCTTTAGCAATTACAATGTGTTCTAGGAGATTAATACCTACAATGTCCATCGCTTCTTTCAACCTTTGTGTAAGCAATATATCTTCTTTACTTGGTGTACAGTCTCCAGATGGATGATTGTGTGCTAGTACTACAAAAGATGCATTCTTTTCCAATGCATACCCTATTACATCTCTTGGTAGTAGTCCTGCACTATCTACTCCCCCTATCCTTACCGTCCTCTGTTCGAGTAGTTCAAATCTAGAGTTAAGGTAGAGTGCTACAATGTGTTCTTGTTTAAATTTAGACATACTTTTGAGTAGTTCATATGCTTGGTTAGAGTTTTTAACTACAGTGGTTTGTCCCATATACAAGCCATATATTCTTCTTCCTAACTCAATACCAGAGAGTATGCGCATAGCGGTTACACTCCCTACTCCATCGATAGTGGTAAGGTCAGATATTGTTGTATCTAGACCTTCTTTGATGTTCTTCTTAATCTTTTTGAGTATTCCTAGGGATATGGTTCTAAAGTTTTTACCTTTAATACCACTTCCTACAAGGATAGATATTAAATCGGTATCAGATAGATAGTCTACACCACCTTTAAGGAATTTTTCTCTTGGTAACATACTCTATTTTAACAAAGGGAAATGAACAAAAGATGAACTACTTTTTCTCTTTCTTCTTAGCCTTCTTAATATACTTACACTTAGGATATCCACTACAACCTATAAATATCTTACCCCACTTACTCCTTCTCTCTACCAAATGCTCCTTACACTCTGGACACTTCTCTACCAAAAGCATCGGCATAGTGGTCTTACACTCTGGATACTTCTCACAAGCCCAAAACTTACCATACTTACCATTCTTAAGTACCATCTTAGCCTTACACTTAGGACACTCCTTAGGCTTAAAATACTTCTTGAAATCCAAAGCCTCTTCTCCACCAGAAAGATCCTTCATACCCTTACACTCTGGGAACTTAGCACAACTCAAAAACTTACCATACCTACCCACCCTTACTACCATACTCCCCTTACACTCTGGACACTTCTCACCCTTAGCCTTACCCAAAATGACTACATCCTTCTTATCCACCTCTTTATCCGCCACCTTTATCTCCTTCATCAAAGGCTTGTACTGTGAATCTATGAAAGGGACATAATCTATCTTACCCTCTGCAATATCATCCAATTCATCCTCTACCTTAGCTGTATACTCATAATCAACCAATCTCTTAAAACTACCTCTTAGAAAGTTCGTAACAACCCTACCAACATCAGTAGGAAACAGTGTCTTACCCTCCCTCTCTACATACCCCCTCGCCTGTATGGTGGAAATGATAGATGCATATGTAGAAGGCCTACCAATACCCAATTTCTCCAACATCTTTACTAAACTCGCCTCATTAAACCTTGCAGGAGGCTGTGTAAATTTCTGCTCTGTTTCAAACTTAACCTTCTTAAGCTCATCACCCTTAACAATCTTAGTAATCTCACTCAAATCCTCCTGTGCCTTACCACCGCCCAATATTCTTCTAAAACCATCAAACAGTGTCATCTCACCACCAAGTGAGAAGATATACTTAGGATCTGCTACATCCTTAGCCTGTATCTTTACTGTCAAAACCTTAGCCCTCTTAGGAGCTACCTGACTACTCACTGCCCTTCTCCATATTAGATCATAGAGTTTGGCTTCTGCATTACCAAATTTCTTAGCTACATCTTCCTTTGTCATTGAAAAATTCGTTGGTCTAATCGCCTCGTGAGCCTCCTGTGCTCCTTTACTCTTGGTCTTGTAGAACATTGGCTTCTCTGGAAGATATTCCTTACCATATTTCTCACCAACCAACTTCCTAATCTCTTTAATTGCCTTCATACTAAGGTTGGTAGAATCAGTTCTCATATATGTAATATGTCCTGCCTGATACAATGCCTGCGCTATACCCATCGTTCTCTTAGATGTAAAACCAAATGCAATATGTCCAGACTGTTGAAGTTTAGAGGTCGTAAGAGGTGGATATTGCCTTTTCTTTCTCTCTCTCTCTACTACATCTACTACTGTGTAATTGGATTTTCCTAGTAGTTTCTCCAGATCTTTGACCTCTTTTGAATCTACAGGTACATATTTCTTACCATCTTTGGTCTTTAACTTCGCAGTTAGATCATTCCCATCGCTATCCTTTACTACGACACCAAAGTCCCAGAATTCTTCCGATTTGAAAGCTTCCCTTTCTTCTTCTTTCTCTACAATCAATCTTAGCGCTACAGACTGTACCCTACCTGCAGAAAGTCCATACCAGACCTTTTTCCATATGATCTCCGAGAGTTTATATCCTACCAATCTATCTAGTATTCTCCTAGCCTTCTGAGCCTCTACAAGATTATCATCTATCTTCCCTGCATCAGCTACTGCTTTGTTTACAGCATCTTTTGTAATTTCGTTGAATGTAACCCTCTTAGGATTTTTGAGTTTAAGAGCATTCTTAACATGCCAAGCAATTGCTTCTCCTTCCCTATCCAAATCCATTGCAAGATATACATTACCACCTTTAGGTACAGCTCTTTTAAGCTCCTGTATTATCTTCCCTTTTCCATATATTGTCTCATATTGTGGTTCGTAGTTGTTCTCCACATCAACTGCTAGACTACTCTTTGGTAAATCTATGATGTGTCCTACAGTAGCCAATACTTTAAAATCTGATCCTAAGTATTTGTTAATAGTCTTCGCTTTCGCAGGAGACTCAACAAGTAGTAAGTTCTTGTAAGTTGTTTTTGTTTTTTTAGTTTTTGCCATAGTCTTCAATAAAAATACCTTCAAAAAATATAATTGTCAAGAATACACTCTGCTATTCCTGTCAAATCTATACAACAGTTATACACCCCCTCTAATCTGTTCAAATATTCCCCACAAGATGCAGGAGCGTCCTCCTATTGGCGTATTCGGACATACGGACAGTACCAATCTTTTATTCTTTCTCTAAGAAATTCAACCACCTGTTTAGGGCTAAAAAGAGGTACAGCTCCCCTCTCTAAAAGCATGTTACAACCCTGTAACGCAAATTTGTTTATATTACAAGGTATACAGAAGGTCTCTCTTCCGTACTCTATAGATAGTCTTGCAGTTATTAATGAGCCTCCCTGCTCTCCAGACTCTACTATTACGCTAGCTAGAGCCATTCCTGCTAGTATTCTATTTCTCATTGGGAACATACCCTTCACGATTGTTCTACCGTGTGGAAATTCAGAAATTACTAGTCCTTTTTTACAAATTTCTTGATATAGTTGCTCGTTACTCTTGGGATATCCCCGATCTAGTCCTCCCGCTACTACTGCAATTGTAGGGATATTTAAATCTAGACATGTTTTATGAACTTGAGCATCAATTCCATTGGCTAGACCACTCACTACTACAACGTTTTCCTCTCTCATACTCTCTAGTATGTATTTCACACACCATTTGCCATATTCACTCATTTCTCTAGTACCAACCATAGTGATTATATGCCTATTAAGTAGGCTTCTATCTCCCTTACAGAAAAGTATCAATGGGTAGTCGTATATTTCCTTTAGTAGATGAGGGTATTCAGGTTCAGTACAAGAAATTATGGATATTCCTAAATCTTCTATTGATTTCTTGTAGTCTTTTAGTACATTACAATCTATATTAAACATCTTATGCGAGAGGATATAGTTTAGTATATATTTCCTCCCCACCCTCTCGTTTTGTAACATGTATGCCACTTCAAACTTATTAAACTCCATAGTTAAGTTTAACAAACAGAAATGAACAAAAGATGAACTAGTAGTACTCGCTTTCAATTAACCAATGTAGCACTTCCTTAATGTATGGTAGAGAATCAAAACTCAAACCTCCATCTTCAAGGAATATGACAAAGGAATACTTAGGGTCGTCATATGGGTAGAAACCTGCTATCCAAGCATGGGTATGTTCATATTCCCCCTTCGCATTGAGTGCTCCAAACTCTGCAGTACCCGTTTTAATAGCTACTTCTTGCCCAAGACTCCTCAGTGTGCCAGAACTACCCATATTGCTATGTACTGTTGACCACATACCCTCCTTGACCACATCTAGTGCCTCTTTCGATACAATATCCGTCCCTAGAGGTTCGTACACTATCTCCGTTATATTCCCATCTTCATCTATACTCTTTTGGGCAATATGTGGCCTATACAAAGTCCCCCCATTGGCAATTGCAGCCATCCAATTTACCATCTGGATTGGTGTGACTAGGGTAATGCCCTGCCCTATGACAGAGTTACAGGAGTCCCCTTCTGGATACCAAATAGCGTCCAACCATGGACTACCATGTTCTGCAAGATATATTTTGTTCTCAGGAGATGGTAATCTCCCTGGCATCTCTCCAGGTATATCGATTCCCGTATATTCACCAATACCGAAAGCGCTAAGGTAAGGAACAAGTTCGTCCATATCCCAATTACGAATGGTTTCGCAGAAGAAAATATTGGAAGATTTTGCAATGGCTTGAACAATGTTGAGCGATCCGTATGAATGATTTGCATACTCTTGGAATGGTGCTCCACTACTAAAGGTATATCCCTGTCTACTAACATATATTGTAGATGTAGTGATAGCTTTGGCATCAAGCGCACCTGCTGCTACAAGAGTCTTAAAGGTCGATCCTGGTGGTACTTGTGCTGCTACAGAGCGATTAAGCAAAGGGACCCTTTTATCCTCCAACAAAGCTTGGTAATCCTTTTGAGATATTCCTCCGATAAATTTGTTTGTATCGTAACCAGGGTAAGAGACCATACTCAATATCTCTCCATTATTTACATCTTCAACAACAATGGATGCACCCTTAGCTCCACTTTTCGCTACAGAGGTAGTTAGTATCTTGTAGAGCTGCTCCTGTACATCAATATCTAAGGTTAAGTACAGACTCTCCCCAGAGAGTTCCTGCTCTATTGTGTATGATGAACCCGTTATCGAATGACCTAGAGCATTTACCTCTGTAGCTCGCTTCCCATTCGTACCAGCAAGAAGTTCATTGTAGTACTGTTCTATACCTAACTTCCCTACTGTATCATTTTGGGAAATATATTCGTTATTTCCAATATCACTAGTAGAAGCCTCTCCCACATACCCTAAGATATGAGAGAAGTACTGAGAATGTATGTAATTCCTTTTACTCTCATCTTCCAATATTACACCCGGCAACTCCTCTCCTCTGGACTTAATATTGATAGACATATCGTTACCAATATCCCTTGCTAACAAGATATTGGATAAGTATGGGTCTGAAGAATATATTGTATAGATTTTCTCATAGATTGAGGCGTAGTGTTCGTCTTCCTCCAATACCATCAACCATTTATCCCCCAGAATCTCTTCTAAAATATCGGATACATTGTGCAATTTTTCCTCATCAATCTCCAATCTCTGATTAAGGAAAACATCTATATTAATGTATGCACTTATGGCAGGGACATTCTCAACAAGCTTCTCCCCATTCTTATCAAATATCACACCTCTGTAAGAAGGTACTGTCGTTATCCTAATACTGTTGTATTCCGACCTTTTTGCCATCTCTTCTCCTTGTACAATCTGTAAATTTACAAGAGATACGAACAGAACAGAAAAAAGGAATGCAAAGAACACAAAAACGTAGAGGAAATTCCAAGCAGAGATATCTTGTTCACCCGCACTATGCCAGATCTTAGCTAATTGCTCCTTCCCACTCATTTTGGGTATATCAATCCTAGATACTCTTGGCTTCTTGGAGCTCTTTTTAGATAACTTTTTATCAAACTCTAGGTTTTTACTCATATTGATATTATCTTCTCAGTCCTGATCCTATCTGTCAGAATATTGATTAAAAAGATTAAAAGTGTAGAAACTAAAGACTTAATCACAGACTGTATAAATATTTCAAGACTGAAATATCCCAATATCCCATCAAGAAGTAGTGGGGAGAATATTTGAATTATGATGTAAAAGAGAAGTAATGCAAAGAAGTATGGGATATATGAAAGTATGAGTTGTTTTTTGGGCATTACAAGGAAGAGAATATTAAGAACCAATATACTCAAGGATATACTTAAAAGGGTAATACCTAAACATCTATGCAGGATTACATCCACAAAAATCGAGCTTAGTGATATCACTACTATCCACTTCGAAGTATCCCATTTCTCCACCAATATTAGTGCAACAATGATTATCACAGAGAAAGAAAAGAGTGTAGAAAGAAAACTCTCTAGTGCTATGCATAGGATTATTCCCATTGTTATCACCAATATACTAATCAACATCTTTTAGTCTTACAAAAACATTAAGTAAATCATAGAAATCAATAGTGGGAGAAACATATCCTGTACGTGTAGTTGTAGCTGGGTCTTTTGAGAGACCTACTATGTGACCAAGTACAAGGTTGTCCTTTACCTTACTATCATTCACTATTACAACGTCACCGTTCTCTACTCCACTATTCATCCCAATATTTTCAATTTTAATACCATCTGAGGATCCATTTACTACTGCCCTACTCAAGATGTTACGACCATCACTATCATCAGAGGAGATTATATATACCTCTAAGAAACTCGATTTGGATATTGGGAGTCTTACTATAGAAGTATACTGATTACACTCAATTACAATCCCTAGAAAAGTGTCTCCAAAAACTACAATATCTCCATTAGTGATACCATCTTGTAGTCCAGTATTAATTACCATGTAATCTATCTCTATATGGTCAAGTACTTTGCTGTGTACATACCTGTATTCTTTGTTTTGTAACTCCAATTGAATTTTTAAATCATCATTTTCCTTCTTAATACTACGGTAATCTGCAATATCAACCTTATACTGAGCTATTTGTATTTTCATCTGATTGTATTCATTCCTGAACTCTGAGATATTGGTAAGAGTACTTACATACCCACTAACTTGAGTAGCTCCATTGGAGGATACGGTATATATCGGATCAAATACGTATGAGAGTGCTGGTTTTACCCAATTAAGCCATCCTATATTACAGAGTATGATGAGAATGACAGATATGGTGAATGTTGTAAGAATTGGTAACCAATTCCCATCTTTTTTATTATTACTCTCTAAAACCACCTTTTTAAACCACTAAACTAATTCTTTCCACGAAGATTGAACCCTATCAAGAAGATCTATATGGTCTAGCATCTGTGCAGTGCCTCTAGCTACAGCAGAGATAGGGTCGTCTACAATATGTACAGGGACATTTAATTCATGAGACCAGTACCTATCCAACCCTTTTATCAATGCTCCACCTCCTGCAAGGTGTAAACCAGCAGAAAGTAAGTCTCTAATTAGCTCTGGGGGGGTATCTTCTATAGCTTCCTTTACAGCCTCTGTGATAACCATTATGGATGCCATTATTGCCTCCCTTATCTCTACACTACTTACCTGTACAGACTTAGGAAGACCAGTTACTAAATCTCTACCTTGTAATATGACTTCTTTCTCGTCACTAAGAGGTATTGCAGAACCAATAGCGATCTTCACATCCTCTGCAGTTCTTTCACCAATCAGTATGTTGTACTTCTCTTTTACATAATCAATGATGTCTTGGTTCATCTCATCCCCTGCTACCCTTATCGTATTATCCACCACTACATCTCCAAGAGACAACACAGCAATATCTGTAGTTCCACCACCAATATCGATAATCATGCTTCCAGAGGCATCTTCTATCGGCAAACTTGCCCCAATTGCTGCTGCCATAGCTTCTTCTACAAGAAAAACCTCTCTAGCTCCTGCAGTCTTAGAAGCATCTATCACAGCCTGTCTTTCAACTTCAGTTACAGAAGATGGTACACCGACAATGACTCGTGGTCTTGGTACCTTCCAATTATTCTTAAAACCTCGATGCGTCTTGTGTATGAAGTGGTGAATCATAGCTTGAGTAGTATCAAAGTCAGAAATTACACCATGCTTTAATGGTCGGATAGCAACAATATTGGCAGGTGTCCTACCTATCATCTTACGTGCTTCATTACCCACAGCTAGAATCTTCTTGGTTCGTTTGTTGATAGCAACTACAGAAGGCTCGGATATCACAATACCGTGTCCCCTCAAGTATACTATTGTATTAACAGTACCTAAATCTATACCTAAATCATAGGTAAATAGATTCCATACTGAATTAAATGGTTTCATTTTTCATTCACAGAAGTTATTGTTTTGTATAATAGCATGTAGCACAGAATATTTCGAGGTTAAAATATACCCCACAACAAAATAATTGATCACAGATACTATACTATTTCTCGGAGGTTTCTTTTCTGAGTCTCTTGTAACACTTCATACATATAGAAACTCTTCTCTGCTTTCCATCTACTTCTAGAGAGACTTTCTTAAGATTTGGCTTAAATACCCTATTAGTTTTTGGTGCTTTAAATCTCCAACCTCCAGCATGCTTATGCTGAACTCTTTTTCCTGCAATTGTAGATTTTTTACAAATGTAACATACTTTTGACATACTTTTTATTCTTTTAATTGAATGATTAGGCGCAAGATGATATTATCAAAAAGTATCAGTTTTAGCAAGATATGTTTTATGTTCACAGAAGATTTTATATTATGGATAGCTCTGGCAGTACCATCTATAGTGGTTGCCTCTACTATTCATGAGTATTTCCATGCATGGTGTGCATTCAAATTGGGAGATCCTACTGCTAAGGCAAGTGGCAGGTTAACTCTCAATCCTTTAGCACATATAGATCCTATTGGTGCCCTTATGATGGTTATCTTTAGGTTTGGATGGAGTAAACCTATACCTATCAATGAGTATAATTTCGAGCGTAGAAGACAGGATACGGCTCTCACAGCTCTTGCTGGACCAGTTTCAAACCTTGTAGTGGCTATATTAACTGCGATACTATATCAGATTCTACCCGACTGGTATCTTATAAGTTATTTTCTATTTATATTTGCGACTATAAACCTTTCCTTAGCAATTTTTAATATGATTCCTGTTCCTCCACTTGATGGACACAAAATTGTAAATGGATTGCTTCCAAAAGGGCTCTCATACTATTGGGAGAAGCTGGAGAGTTATTCTTGGGTTCTTATTCTTCTGTTTATATTGCCGTTTTCCCCTTTATCTACATTCATTTCTTCATTTATTGGGTCGACCTTGGACTTTTTCTTAACTCTTCTTGGTTTCTTATAACATATTGTTATATGTTGCCCCCCATCTCTATTTACGATAAAATATAGTGTCCTGATGGGAATCAGAGGTTTCATAGCTCTGTAACCAGAGCTCGGGATTCCAAATATCGCTTAGCTCTTTGGAGTTAAGTTGAGGAAACCCACTTATTCTGTATGAGCTCTATGACTCCTCTCCTAGCAGGACATTTTCTAACACCCCTTTCTTGACTTTCAATTCATTGATATAATAGACTTACGACTACGCCGAAGTAGCTCAGTTGGTCAGAGCAATTGTTTTGTAAACAATAGGTCAAGAGTTCGAATCTCTTCTTCGGCTCCATGTGCAGAGGTGGCGGAGTGGTCAATCGCATCGGTCTGTAAAACCGACTCCTTCGGGATACACTGGTTCAAATCCAGTCCTCTGCACCATTTCTTTGATCTTAAATTATTAAAAAATATTTATGAAAAAGATTACAGTCAAAGCCTTACTCCAGACATACTTACACCTGATGTGTTTAATAACTTTAGTTTCCATCCTCTTTTCAGGAGCATACCTAATACAAACAGGGGCCTCATACATTGCCCCACTACACTTTTCTTACTCTCTTCACCAAGTAAATGATATTCAATATATGGAAGACTTTAATGAGGAAAAATGTTATGACAATGGAGAGGTTATAGAGATAGAGGGTAACGAATATTGCTGGAATGAAACTACAAGACAGAATGGATTAGTTAATAGCTTATCAATATTCATATCTATGTCACTTCTTTTCATACTTCATAGGGTTGGTATTAAAAGGATAAAGAAGAAAGATGCCATAGAATGGATAGATAAAGGTTATACCTTTATTTCCTTAATGATATATAGCATAGTTGGTGTTATTGCTATCCCTACAGCATCATATAATTTAATAAACTACTTCCTTACAAGAGTTGGAGAATATTCTACACAGTATGCACCTGCATATTCGTTAGGGTTACTTGTACTTTCTTTGCCTCTTTGGTATATATTTTTTAAGAAGACAAACAACCTAAA
>Ga0255374_10025_pt1 | contig 18982 bp, 15 predicted proteins | sample ANMaggSeSYBR01H4_FD_182088 | JGI IMG/M metagenome (GOLD analysis project Ga0255374, IMG submission 182088) | Sediment cell enrichment communities from methane seep in Santa Monica Basin, California, United Staets - ANME aggregate JGI... | ecosystem: Environmental > Aquatic > Marine > Cold seeps >... | reverse complement strand
GGTATGTTCACTCCCTCAGTAGTCTTTCATATTGCAATAGAGATATATCATCAAATATGTTTCAGACTCTACGGTATTCCTCTTGTAGACTCTAAGGAATACTTTATATACGATCGACAACTTTTCGATATGTTAAATACCTGGGAGAAGATAAATTGTAAATATTGTAGCTATATTAACAACCTTATTCGATATAGTGCAGAGATAGGAGGTCGTACAGAGAGATATTGGTGTCCAATAAAGTACTACCGAAGGGTTGATAATGTACATTCACAGTATACAAAGTTTGTAGATGGTGATGACGAGAAGGAAATGAGAGAGAAATGGGAAGAACTACGTGATTTTTCGGATTTGGAGTAGATATATGAAAAACTTACACATTAGAATAACAACAATACTCCTAATCCTACTCACCTACTTCGTTCTAGTACCCTCACTAATCCTCCAATACGGTAAAAGCAAAATATATACAGACATCAGTAAAATACCAACCTACAACATAGCCATAGTCTTTGGAGCTGGACTAAAACCAGACGGAACACCAAACGATATGCTAGAAGACAGACTAGACACAGCAGTTGAACTCTACAACGAAGGGAAAATAGAAAAACTCCTCCTCTCTGGAGACAACTCCCTAGAAGAATACAACGAACCACAAGCAATGTACGAATACCTCACACTCATCAAAGAACTACCACCAGAAGATGTAGTACGCGACTTTGCAGGACTAAGAACATATGACACATGTGCAAGAGCTAAAAACATTTGGAATATAGATGAAGCAATACTCATATCACAAGGCTACCACCTCTCAAGAGCAATATTCACATGCAATACGCTAGGAGTAGAAAGTACAGGATTCTCTGCTACCAAAGATATATACATAGGAGAGACATACTACAAACTAAGAGAAATACTAGCTATACACAAAGCCCTAATAGACATATATATAATCCACCCTGAATACATAGGGGGAGAAGTAGAGACAGATTTCCTTAATTAAACAAACTTCATACCCATAGCTTTCTCCACTTCACTGATTACCTCCCTTGCATTAGCCTTAGCCAACCTCTTACCCTTCTCTAATACCCCTAATACATAATCATCAGATACTGAAGCCTTCTTCTTCTGAAAAGCCTTTAGAAACCCTTCCATCACCTCCATCAAAAGGCTCTTAAACTCACCCATTACCTGCTCCCCATCCAAATGCTTCTGTAAGATACTCTCAAATTCATTTTTCTGTTCATCAGTAGATACATAATCAGCAATTAGCTTCAAACTCTTTAAATCCTCACTCATATCCCCTGCAAAAGCACTCTTTGCTCGCTTAATCTTCTTGAGAGAAACATCAATATCATCATCCAGTAATATTGCACCATTAGGCTCACTCTTACTCATCTTCTTACCACTACCAGTAAGTGAAAGGATATTGATTCCTTCACCACTATCAAGTGGCTTTGAAGCTAGAAATACATCCCCATACTTTTTGTTAAAACGCTTTACCAAATCATTTGTAACCTCTAAATGAACATACTGATCCTTGCCCACAGGAACATACCTAGAACCCTGAAGTAATATATCAGCAGCCATCATTACAGGGTAAAAAGCAAGAAGAGTATTAGCTGTAGCTTCACCATTCCCTTTTTTAATTTTCTCTTTAAGAGTAGGTACTCTAAGTAGTTCTGCTACTGTAATTAATCTAGAAAGATATATGGTCAACTTACTAACCTCATCCATTATCTGACTCTGCACAAAAAGATCCACCTTCTTTGGATCTAGACCAGCTGCAATGTAATCTTTGATAACGGAAAGAACATTACCCTGAGTTTCACTAGGCTCTTCAGTTGTAAGACTGTGTAAATCTGCAACAAAAATCATTGGCTTGCCCAATGAACCATCTTGCATAATGCGAAGTATTGGATCAACAACACCTATTAGATTAGCAATACTCATACCAGAAGTAGCTCTCATTCCAGTAAATATATCTGTTTTGTAATTTTTCATTTTATTTTTATTTAATTAATTAATTAATATATTGTACAGATTCTTGTGAAAAACAAAAACCCCACATATGTGGGGTATATAATTCATATGAAAAAACAAAATTACTACCCCAAAAGGTAGCTCCACCAAAACATTATTGTATTAATCTTATTGTTTTCCATACGTTATTATACAACATCCCTACATTTTAAACTACTTGAGAATAATGTAACATGTATTAGAAATTAAAATTAATATACACACCAATGACAAAGAACAAACAAATATACAAATGTGGAATATGTGGAAATGTTGTAGAAATACTACACGAAGGATCAGATACTCTTGTATGCTGCAAGAAGCCAATGAGACTACTACAAGAACAAAATGACGAACATGGATTAGAAAAACATGTACCAATAGTTAAGCAAAATGGACAAACTGTAATTGTTACAGTAGGCAGTACTACACACCCTATGGAGGACTCACACTATATCGAATGGGTTGAGTTAATAGTAGATGGAGAAATACTAAGAAAACATTTTACTCCTACGGATAAGGCAGAGGTCAAGTTTTTAATTACTCGACCATCCCTTGAGATAAGGGCTAGAGCATACTGCAACGTACATGGGCTTTGGAGAAGTTAAAGTGACTCTCTAGCTGTCTCTAACAATTCTAGAAGCAATGTAGCATCCTCCTCGTCTGCAATATTAACTTGCAACGCACTATCAAAAATAGTCGGTGTAATCTTTGTCTGAATCAATTCCCCCTCTTTGAAATAGTGTGTAAGAACCATCCCCTGCCTTGTACCTATCCATGGAGTCTGATCAAAGTAAAGATTACCAAGACCATAAAAGATTACTCCATCTCCATACAACTCATACGTCTGTGGCTGATGTGCCTGTGTACCAACTACAATATCTGCACCATAATCAATGGCCTTTCTAAAAGTCGAAGCCTGTCTATAAACTGGCTTGTAACACAAAGGATAAATCTCATCAGAAGGAGGATAGCTATAACACTCACTAAATTGGAAATCTACAATTACAACATCAACCTCATCCCTTATCTCCTCAATATTCTCCTGCATCTTACTCTCAGAGTAAAAATTAGCACCAGCACGAGAAGTATTTGCAATTGCGCTTGTACCAAGCACACTATCGAAGTAATTATAACCAAGAAATGCTATCTTACTCCCATCAATCTCTACAACATATGGCTTAGCACTATCTTCTGCATCCAATCCCCCACCAAAATAGGCTATATCCTCTTCAATATATGTATTTATAGTTTCAGTATTATACTTACTACCAAAATCATTATTATGATTTCCCGTAAGCTCTACTACATCCACACCACTTGCAAACAATGTCTCTATATACTCCGGTCTTGAACAAAACTTCATACCACTGTAGCTAGTACAACCCTCTACAAACGAGGTCTCACTAGAAACATGGGTAAGATCAGCATCAGCTAGAAATTCTCCTATCAATTCTGCAGGATAGTCATAATCCTTCTTCTGATCCATTACTTGCCCCAACCTTCTAGTAAGAGCAGTAACTCCAGTCATATTAACCTTAGCTATACCATCTACACCAAAACCGTTACTATCAATATTTACATTCTTTTGTATAATACTAGCGATAAAGGCAAGATTGTACTGCTTAGACTCAATAGTCAGTGATACAGGCAAACCACTATCGAACGTATCAAGATAATACTTACCCTCCACCTTAAGTAACTTAAGTTCTTTACTCAACTCTTCGGGTTTAATTAAACCGATATGATTACCCTCTCCCCCCTCTATACTCTCAATCATACTCTCCACTACCTCTAAGGATATTTCAGGATAGAAAGAGGTGAGAAACCCTTCATACTCTTCATATGCCAAAATGGATATTAACGTTGAAAAACGCCCACCTATTAGCTCTTTACTAGAGATGGAATCATCTATCCAATACATATGCCCTACAGGCAAAAGATACTCAGAGAAGAGTGTATACTCCCCTATACCATAATCAATACTTACATCCGCACTCTGTTTATTCTCTACAATATTAAACCTTGAAACACCATTAAACTTAATCTTCATTAAATCCGTACTAACCCTTTCCCTATACTCTTCTTTTACTAACTCTCCAATATATACATCAAATGTCTCATACATGACTTGGGTCGAATTACCACCCACTACAAAGTCTATTGCATGTTTGGCTAAAGCCCCATCAGTAATGAAGAAATAGAGAAAAATAGCTAAAAATGGTATAATAGGTATAGGTAGATATATATACCATCTACTTTCCCCTTTCTTTAACTCTTTCTTCATACTATCAATATACCACAGAAGAAGGCCTGGCATAGGGGTGTATGGTATAATATACTATGGGGTGTTACATAAGATTATATTAATAATAATGAAAAATACCTTACAAATAAACAAAAAGAAGATATTACCCGTTATTACAGGGATACTGTTTGTGGCACTAACTTTAAAAAGTGTTAGTGAAGCTACACCTACATCAATATTAAATCTCGACTATTCTAGAGATATTACAGTTTCTGCTGCAAATACAGTAGAGATAGAACAAAGCAATATAGAAGATTTAGATATTAACAAAACACATAACACTACCAACACAACTATTGCTTCAGCAAGCAATCAAGTAAAAATTGAGAATATTAGGAAATATCTAACAAAGAGGAACTCTCCACTAGCTGACTATGCTAAGGAGTTTGTAGATGCTGCAAACCATTACGGTATTGACTATAGACTAGTAGCCGCTATCTCCATTATCGAATCTAGTGGTGGTATTCACTGTTTTAGAACCTATAACGCCTGGGGTTGGGGTAAAAGTGGATTTGACTCATGGGAAGACGGAATATGGAGTGTATCTAAGGGTCTTGGGAAATACTACGCTGGTGGTAGAGATACCCCAGAAAAAATTGCAACTAGATACTGTCCTCCAAATGCAGTTAAGTGGGGAAATAATGTATCATACATTATGAACCTAATTGAAAATCAATAACTTATGCAAACTAAGTTAGCAAAGTATACAATCAGTTACCTCAATGAGCAGGAGTATCATTATCTCAAAAACGAAATCTTCACCAACAATTGTTACTCCTTTGAAACTGACAAGGAAGACCCACTCATTATTGATGTTGGAGCACACATTGGCTTATCTATCCTCTATTTCAAAAGAGAATACCCCAACTCAAGAATAGTTGCTTTTGAACCAAATCCAATTACAGTTCAAGTGCTTAATGAGAATATCTTTAATAATAATCTCGATGATATAGAGATACACGAAAGTGCCATATGGGTAGAAGATGGGATTAAGAAAATGTATATCGACAACACAGAACAAGATAGATACTCTGTCGCTTCTTTCAACAAGAATTGTTGGAATGGTACTGTAAAAAGCAAATTGATTAGTGTAAAGACAGAAAGATTAGACAAATATGTAAACCAAGATATTGATTTACTCAAGCTAGATATTGAAGGAGCTGAGCAAAGGGTACTGAAGAGTATAAAAAGGTATTTCTGTAATATTAAGAATATCATTTTCGAATATCACCCTACACATGGCCAAGACATCAAGAAGATATTAGAACTTTTAGATACACATTATGACATTCGCATATATCAAAATGGCAAAGAAATTAAAAAGAATATTCCCAACAACAAACTCTTACTAGTAAATGCTACCTATAAAAAGTAAGTATCTTACCAAAAAATCTTCCCCACTTACTTCTAAATATTTTGTATAGAGCGTCACCCAACTTCTTAGGCTCGTGTCTAACCAAACTTCTAGTAAGTGTATCTCCCTTAACCTCCTGAATTATAGAGTTCGCTACTAAATCACCTCTTACAATAACCCTATCACCACCATCTGAAAGATCATCTTTAAAAACCTCTTCTCCATCCTCTTTATATCTCCTAAAGGCATCTTCAGGTAATCTACCATTATTAATCAAAACAAAATCAAACTTCCTTCCTACATAACCCTCCATCATCTCAAGCATACTTTTTTGTGTAAACCCCCTAGTCTGTCCAATCTTGGACATAAGGTTGGGGATAAAGATAAGGCTAGCTTTTGTTTCTTGCAATGCCTGTGCAATACCAGGAACAATAATATTAGCTAAAGTTGTTGTATACATATCACCTGGACCTATAATTATAAAATCAGACTCCATTATCTTCTCTATAGCACCCTTATACGCCTTTACTTTCGAGCTAAGATAGAACTTCGTAATACTTTTATCAACCTCTGGCTCATCAATTAGATGCTCCCCTTCTACCTTACTCCCATCATCATATTCCGCAACCAGCTTTGTATCATCAAGTGTCACCGGTAAAATACTCCCTCTCACACTAAATAGATATTTAAACGCTCCAATCGCTTCTATCTCCGAACCTGCAATATCAACCATTGCAATCATCAAAAGATTTCCCAGTGTATGACCTTTCAGTCCATTACCATCTGAGAATCGATAGGTAAATAAGTCCCTAATCCAATTATTCTCATTCTCCTCTGACAGTGCAATTATCGATTTCCTTAAATCACTTAGTGGTAATATTCCAAACTCATCTCTAATTACTGCGTTACTTCCTCCATCATCCATCATTCCAACAATGACAGAGAGATCCAACTCCCCATATCGTTTAAGTCCCTCTAAGACATTTGACGTACCCGTTCCTCCACCTATTAGTGTAATATTCATATCTAATTATACACAAAGATTTCATTAATGTAATGTGGTATAATGGGATATTAATATGTGAATTATCGCAATATGGCTTTAAAAGTTGGCTCAAAGGTTTTTTACCCCACACATGGTGCAGGATTTATAAAGGATAAGAAGTATATAGAGTTTAATGGTGAAGAGAAAGAGTACTTCGTGTTTGATTTAATCAATAGTCCTTTAGCTATTTCTACCCCCGTAGAGAATCTTGAGATGCTTGGTATCAGACCTGTACTTAAGTCAACAGAGATTAAAGCAAAAGTTAAAATTCTTAAAAAAACTCCTACCATTAATCCTAAGAATAAAGATTTCAACGAATTAATCTCTATTTTCGAAGATTTAAACAAGAATGCTGATATTGATTCTGCTATTAGAGTTATACAGCATTGTAATTTTGTTAAAGCAGAAAGAATTGCAGATGGAAGACTCATTCCTGTTACAATCGAGAAAGAACTTGATAAAGCAATACTAGATATTGTTGGAGAATTGGCTATTTCTGCAGGGATTAAACTTACTACAGCAGCAGAACAGTTAATGAAGGTCACAGGGATAGAAGAAATTGAAGTAGAGGATTAATTAACCCACTACTCAACTCCTACTTCTCAACCGTCAGAGAAACCTTTGCTTTACCCAACTCAAACCTATTACCAACTACACTATCCCCTACCTCAAAACAACTCAACTTCAAATCTTTTTGATTTTCACTAAGATATTTCTCTACAATACCCCTAACTTCATCCTCATCAATATTAACAACAAGTTTTATACTATCCTCATAATTAATACCCTCCCCCTTCTTCCTAGCATTCTGATACTTCCTTACAAAATCATTTATATACCCCTCACTCACAAGCTCCTCTGTTAGATTAATATCCAATGAGACATACTTCTCGTACTCACCAATTGTAACAAGACCCTCAACTGGCTTCTCACTATACTCTATCTCTTTTACATTGAGCTCTGATTGTACAATATCTCTAAGAAACTCTTTCTCAATTGCTACATATACCTTAGACAAAGGTTGTCTTAATTTGAGACCATTATCCTCCCTAATCTTAAGACCATTAGAACATATCTCTCTAACTACCTCCATCTCTCTTAACAACTCCACATCTATATCTTTCTGTTGAAATACAGGATAATCCTCCAGATGCACAGACTCCAATGCTCCATCTACCCCAGTCTTTACTACAAGATTTTGATACATCTCTTCAGTAAGAAACGGCATCTGTGGTGCAAATGTTTTAGCAAACAAAACCATAGTTGCATAAAGAGTTTGTAAAGCATCTGTATTACCATCTGCAAACCTACCCCTAGACCGTCTAATCCACCACTTAGATATATTATCAATACACGGCTGAATTAACTTCACAGACGCAGGAATATTGTACTCCTCTAAAGCCTCTGCATATTTCTGAGTAGTCTGCTTCATATATGATTCAATCCACTTATCTAATTTCTCTTCAGAAGTAAATTCTGTAGTAGTTGGCGCCCAATCATGCATATTGCTATACAAAGATAGATATCTATAGGTATTCCAAATCGGAATTAACACATCCTTGACCTGATCATTTAAAATATCATCTGACCAATGAATATCTCCACCTACCATTATTGAGGAGGACATGATATACAATCGCAATGCCTCACCACCCTTCTCTTCTAAAACAAGTCTAGGATCAGGGTAATTCTCGTACGACTTACTCATCTTCCTACCATCATTACCGAACATAACCCCAGTACAAATTACATTCTTATACGGCACATCATCAAAAAGCATTAGAGACATTCTAAAGAGGACATTAAACCATGCTCTAATCTGTCCAGTATATTCAACAATGAAGTCAGCTGGGTATGCCTGTTCGAAAGCTTCTTTGTTTTCAAATGGATAGTGATGCTCTGCAAAAGGTACACTACCAGAATCCATCCAACAATCTAATACCTCAGGAATTCTGTGATACTCTTTACCATCTTTCTTAAACACCAATTTATCACACACATCCCTATGAAGTGTCATTTTCTTACCCTCAATCCTATACTCCACCTTCCCATCCTCAGTATTAATCTTTTCAATTTGATCAGTATACTCCATCATCTCTTCTATACTTCCTACCACTATCTGCTCTCCATCTTTACTTTCCCATACTGGCATAACAGTTGCCCAGTATCTACTTCTTGAAATTGCCCAATCAGGAGCAGTTTCCAATACATTCTTAAATCTTTTCTTAAATGTCTCTGGTATCCAATTTATCTTCTCCTGTAATTTAAGCATCTTAGGTTTAATTTCCTGAATATCTACAAAATATGAATCTTGAGACATATATATCAATGGGTTCTTACCTCTGTAGAACGGTAACCTATGCACATATTTCTCACTTCGAAGTAGCTTCCCTTGCTTTTCTAAATCCTTAGCAACCATAGGGGAAGCATCCCGAATGTATACACCCTTCCAATTTCCATCTAACATATTCCCTGCTTCATCTATATGTACTACATCACTTAGCCCCCACTCCTTCCCTAAATTGAAATCCACTTCACCAAATCCAGGTGCTACATGCAATATTCCAGTACCCTCATCCTCAATTACTTCATCCGAAAGATACACCTTCCAGTCTTTCTCACTAACCTTGTCTACAAAGAAGTCATATGCCGGCTCATACTCGAAACCTTCCAACTCTTTTCCTTTAAGTTCATGTACTACCTCATACTCTTCTTCACCAAAGGTATACTCCAATCTACTTGTAGCTACTACTAGGTACTCATCCTTAAACTTCACTATGGAGTAATCAAGATCCTCGTTCACAACCAAAGCAAAGTTTGCAGGTATAGTCCATGGGGTCGTTGTCCAAACAAGAAGTCTAAGTGGTTTCTTATTTGTATATTTATCAAACTCTTTTGTCTTAAGCGAAAACTTCACAAATATTGAAAGATCTTCTACATCTTCATAGGTGTCATCCATAGTGACTTCAAAGTTTGATACTGGTGTACAGGTATCTGTTGAATACATAGAAACTCTTTTCCCTTTGTATATCAAATCCTTATCCCAAATCTGTTTGAAGGCCCATATTACAGACTCATTAAATTCTGGATCCATAGTCCTGTATGCATTATCCAAATCTACCCATCTACCTAATTTCTCGATATACCATCTCCAGTCCGAAATCCCTTGTTCAACATATGCTCTACACTCCTGTACATACTTATCTACCCCTATCCTTGTCTCCACATCCACCCTATCTTTTACTTCCAACTTCTTATTCACTCTTGCCTCAATTGGTAATCCATGACAATCCCATCCCCACACTCTTCGCACCCTATATCCTTTCATTGTCCAATATCTTGGGATTATATCCTTAGGTATTGATACCAACAATGATCCGTAGTGTGGAGTACCTGTAACAAATGGAGGACCATCTACAAATGAATATCTCTTATCCTCTGACCTATTCTCAATACTCTTCTTAAAGATATTTCCCTTTTTCCAAAACTCATTTATCCTATCTTCCATCACACTAAACTGTGCTCTTGGATTTACTTCTGGTATTTTTCCCATTTGATTACTTTTAATATTATTTAAACAAAAAGCCCCTCATTAGAAACTAATATACTTTAACATATTAATCTCTAACAAGGGGCGTATTTTACGCGGTACCACCCTTAGTTCTAAATTACATTACTGTAATCTACTTTTAAACCACCTACATGGTTTGGATATATTTCGGTTATCTTCCGTTAGATTCTACTTACCCTAAGGCTTTCTTTCCACCACTCACCAGTGATAGCTGGGTCAATGTGTTAACAAATTATATCACACCAAGCCTGGCATAGGAATTTATTCTGTTGTATAGGGGGAAAAGAAGCAAATATACGCTTAAACCACACTATAGGAGGCCTATGCCAGGCCTGCTGTGATATACTGTCCTCATGAATTGGAATCTAAAACTTCTTTACAAGGGTCTTGATGATCCCCAGATAGACAAGGATATTGAGCTATCTACTCGGGCTGTTAACACCTTCATCTCAAACTGGAAAGGGAACAAGGAATATCTTAAAGACATCTCTACCCTCAAAAAAGCATTAGATGAGAAAGAACAGCTTTTCACAAAGTATGGGATATTAACAAAGCCCCACTACTACCTATTTCTTAGGAAGGAAACTGACTTAAACAATACGGAGCTCAAGGCAAGGATTAACAAAATTTCTCAAAAAGGGATTAGATTAGGAAATGACTTGCAGTTTTTCTCTATAGATCTGTCTAAAATACCAAAGGCTCAACAAGAAATCTTTATAAATGCTACAGAGCTTAGAGAGTACAAACATTACTTAGAAACACTTTTTGCGAATGCTAAATATATCCTCACAGACAAGGAGGAAAAGGTCTTTAATCTTACTGCTAGCACGTCTTTTGGGAATTGGACTCGTATGATAGAAGAGCTACTTTCGAAACAGAGCGTTACGATAATTGATGAGGAGCAAAAGAGAAAGAAAGTCTCTTACAATGAGATCTCTAAGTATCTTGATTCTACAAACAAGAGTGTAAGAGACAAAGCAGCTAAGGAGTTGAACAAAGTAAACAAGAAATATATTGAAATTGCGGAGTATGAGATGAATTCCATACTGGAAAGAAAACAGATAGGTGATGAGTACAGAGGGATTGAGAGAGTAGATCTTTCAAGACATTTGAGTGACGATATGGATAGTGAAGTGGTAGATAGTTTGGTGGAGGTAGTTACTAAGAATTTCGATATATCAAAAGCTTACTACAAGAAGAAAGCCAAGATGCTAAAACAAAAAACTCTTGGATATCATGAGAGAAATGTACCTGTAGGAAAGATAGATACGAAGTATGATTTTGATACAAGTATTGCCCTAGTTAAGAAAGTGTTTGGTAATCTAGACTCTGAGTTTGAGAAAATTGTAAAAGACTTTGAAAAGAATGGTCAGTTTGATGTGTTTCCTAAGGCTAACAAAAGTGGTGGTGCATATTGTATTTCTACGAATAAGAACTTACCTACATATCTACTGCTTAATCATAATGGGAAGCTAAACGATGTCCTCACTATCGCTCATGAGTCTGGTCATGGTATTCATTCGGAGTTGGTAAAAGGACAAAATTCTTTTAACGACGGCTATTCTCTAGCACTGGCAGAAGTAGCTAGTACATTCTTTGAAGACTTTGTATTGAAAGAAGTTTTAGAAGATATTAAAGATGAGAAACTGAGAAAGGTTGTTTTAATGGAAAGAAGGAATGGGGATATTAGTACGATATTTAGACAGGTAGCTTTCTATAATTTCGAAATGGAACTACATACAACCTTTCGAGAGAAAGGATATCTTTCCCATAGTGAAATCTCTGATATCTTTGTAAAGCATATGGTGTCTTACTTAGGGGATAGTGTAGATGTAGATGATAGTATGAGGTATGGTTGGTTGCATGTTTCTCACTTCAGACGTTTTTTCTATGTTTACACCTATGCTAGTGGCTTACTAATATCGAAGTACTTACAGAGCAAGGTTAGAGAGGATATTCGTTTTATAGAAAAGTTCAAAGACCTTCTTAAAGCAGGTTCTTCTAAATCACCTAAGGATATCTTTACGGATATGGGTATTGATATCTCAAAAAAGGAGTTTTGGGAAAAAGGGATTAAGAATATTAGCTAGGTACCTTCTCTTCTTCTAGTACAGGGATATTATATCCTAATTTATCCAGATCTTTTATAAGGTTTTCTGGTACTTTAAAAGTTCCTGATCCTTTCGGAATATAGCTCATGTTATAACAGTTCTCATCAGTGGTTATTCCATTTGGAAAACTTATTATCCTACTTAAATCTTTTGTCTCCTCATTCATTATAATTACTTCAACACTCAAATTAGGGCTCTTTTCCTCACCTTTTCTTTGCATAATGGTGAGATATCTTTTCCCACTGAGAGTTCTTTTACCCTTACTACTAACTGTTTCTAAACTATCTAAGAGTAATAAGCTTTCTTCGGAAGTACGGTAATAGGAAACAGATTCCAAAAGAAGTTTTTTACTAGAAGAATCCTCACCATATTCCTTTACCCATTCCTCAAAACTATTAAGCCCTTCAAAAACTGCTTTGCGGACACCTACATGTGGGATATCTCCCCAAGCTTGAGATGCCTCTTTATTAGCAAAATGAATAGGGAAAGAGTATTTATCAGTCCAATCTTTTTCCCCATTAAGTTTATGCCCTTCTGGAAAAGGGTTCTCTCTGTTTTTCTCAGAGATTATCTCATTCATATGTATTTGTTTTGTGTGAGAAATCCCTGATTCAATTCCTTCTATCATATGTTACAATTATATACCATGTATCCAACCAACAACAATATCAAAATAGCTAAGCCTCACTACCCTCCTAGCAAAGAGATATTTAAAGCATTAGAACTAACGCCTTTTGAGAATATTAAGACCGTAATACTAGGACAAGACCCATATCATGGTAAAGGAGAAGCTAACGGATTGGCTTTTTCGGTAAATAGAGAGATTAGGATACCACCCTCACTTAGAAATATTTTAAAGGAATTAAATGATGATCTGGGTATAGAAATATCTGAGCATGGAGACTTAAGTAATTGGTCTAAACAAGGAGTTCTACTACTAAATAGTATCCTTACAGTAAAACCAGATAGCCCAGCATCACATAGAAAGATAGGGTGGGAAGAATATACGGATGATATTATTAAGGAAATAAACAACAAGAAAGAAAACATTGTATTCATACTCTGGGGTAAATATGCACAAGAGAAAGGGAAATATATTGATGAGAGTAAACACTTAGTAATTCGATCACCTCATCCTTCACCATTTTCAGCTAGAACAGGATTCTTTGGAAGTAAACCTTTTAGTAGATGTAATATCTATTTGGAAGAGAATGGGATTAAAGAGATAGATTGGAAATTGCCAGACATAGACTCGAACTATGATTAGCGGATCCAGAGACCGCCGTCCTACCATTAGACGATCTGGCAATATCATGTAATTATATCACAAACCCTCTTAATCTAGCCTCTACCATCTCCTTGCCCATAACCTGCATAACCTGATACAAATCAGGCGTTTGTGATTTCTTAGTAAGAGCAATTCTAAGTACCATAGCGACATCTCCCACCTTACCCTTAAACTCACTTGGACTCTCCTTGTAAGCCTTGTAATCAGAAGTAAAACCCAAATCATTACCAATAACCTTAATCTTCTCAAACCAAGCAGTAACATCATCACCCTCGTCATACGAATTCAAAAATCTATCCACTATCTCACCTACATCCTTACTATCTACATTCTCTGGTACACTCTCAAGAACAATATCATCCGACATATCATCAAAAAATATCTCAAACGCCATATTCACATCCTCCCACTTAATAATATCCTTCCTAATCTTACTACCCTCTCTCTCTATATTTAAAATATTAATACACAACTCCCTATTCTCCTCCAACCTCTTTACCAATTCACTATCGAACTTCTGAGCCCACACTAAAGACATATCATAGACTTCCTTAGCACTAAGACTTGCCACATACTCCTTACACACATCCTCCAATTTAACCATATCAAATAGTGCCCCTGCCTTATTAAACTTCTTTAACTTTAACTTAAACTCTGTATATGGTAACTGCAGATTCTGAGTCCTCCAATCAGCAAAATTAGAGTTCATAATATTAAGAAAATATTCAAGTATTGCAATAGCAGGATACCCCTTCTCTAGGAAAAACCTAACATCTGCCTCAGGATCCTTCCTCTTACTCAACTTCCTCCTCTTCCCATCCTCCATTTTCATCAAAGGAGAAGCATGAGCATACTTGATTACACTCAAACCCAATTTCTCAAATAATTCCAAATGCAAAGGTACAGAAGGAAACCATTCATAAGTTCTAATTACTAAATTAACACCCATCAATGTATCATCAATTACATGTGCGAAATGATAGGTAGGATAACCATCTGATTTAAGAAGTACTACATCCATATCATTCTGTGCAAATGTACATCTACCCTTAATCTCATCATCAAACTCAAACTTCACACTATTATCCCCAGTAGAACACAACCTAATTACAAACTCCTTACCACCTTCCAGCTCCCCTCTCACTTCCTCTAGCGAAGACTCTCTCCACTTAGCAAACTCACCATAGTAGCCAGTCCTCACACTCAACTCTGACTGCTTTTCCCTAATCTCACTCAACTCTTCCTCACTAGCAAAACATGGATATGCAAACCCTTTACTAACTAAATCCTTAGCAAAAACCTTATAAATATCCAACCTCTGACTCTGAACATATGGGCCATACTCACCTCCCTGTACACTCTCATCAAACTCTATCCCAAATTCAGACAAACCATTAATTATTACATCTATACCACCCTCAATCTCTCTCTCCTTATCCGTATCCTCTATCCTAAGTATACAAACACCCCCTACCTGATCTACTAACTTTCTATTAATCAGAGATGTAAATACACTACCCATATGCAAGAAACCCGTAGGACTAGGTGCAAACCTAACTACTAAAGATCCCTCATTCAATTCCCTTTTAGGATACTTCTTGAATATATCCTCAGTACTCTGATTTACCTGTGGAAAAAGCAAATTAGCTAATTGAACATTCTCATCATTAGTTCTCATTTTTAATATTGTTAAAACTTGGGTTAATTGATAATATTATTATATCATGACATTAACAGAAGCAACCTTTTGGACAAAAAGATTTGGAATAATACTACTGGTACTCACTGCTCTCTTCACAATAGCTGTCTTTCTCTTCACCAGAGACTCCTCCCCTCCACCATTCGAATATCAAACCGCTACTTACAACTGTAGTGAAACCAAGGAGGAATTTATAGCAGAAAAATTAGAAATACCCTCTCTAAAAGTAAATAGTGATTCAGAGAACACCTTTCTACTACAAACTGATAGCGGAAAAGTAAAAGATTTATCAGAATTAAAGATAATTAATGTACATAAATACAAAATTAAAAGCCAACAACTTGATAACCAAATAAAAGCTAAGAGCTTAGCATCCACATTAGGATTTGACCCTGACAAGATATATAGGAAAGGAACAACTGATTATATTTGGACAAATAGTACAAATTCTAGAAGTCTTGATATAAATGCAAAAACACTAAACTTTGTCATGACAACCAACAGTTCCTACATTAGAGATGTAGCTAAAGAAACCAATTTACCTACTGAAAACGAAGCTATCTCTACAGCCGTAAACACCATACGAAGACTAAATATCTTGGGCTCTGACTTTAACTACAACGATACTGGAAATATTACTACACACCTAATCGATATCAATCCAGACGGTAGCTACTCACAAGCACCCTCCCTTGCAGAAGCAGAACTTATCAAGGTAGATTTTCATAAAACACGTTCAATGATTTCCATAAAAGACAGTCTAACTAATTCGGATGCGATTGTAAGAAATTTCAATGAGAAGCTCGGAGAAGCTACAGAGGATGAAATTATTGTTAATAACGAAAGAGTTAAAATCTTTAACTACTCCACTCTAGTGACGTATAACAATCCAAACTCTAGTCACATTTCTATATATGTAGGTGCAGATGATCCAAATAGTAAGCAGTTGGAATCCATATACGGAATAAATTTTACATACTGGCAATTAGAAACAGAGAGTTGTGGTACCTATGAACTAATTGATCCTTCCATTGCAATAGAAAGAGTACAGGCTGGAGAAGGAAGCCTTGTATACCTAAATGAAAAAGGTGGAGATGAAATTGAGGATTATCAACCTAAATCTGTAAAGAACTATATTATTTACGATATAGCTCTTACTTATTACGAACCATTAACTCAAGTGAACTTCTTACAACCAATATATGTAGTAAGTGGAGAGACTACATTCAAAGACGAAAGCAGAGGAGAGTTCCATATTTTCTATCCTGCAATAGACTACGACATTATCATTGACAAAGTTGAGGTAGAAACCCCTGAAATAACTACAGATTAATGTGACTGTAGGAGTAATTTCTTGGTATCAGCAAATCTGTCTATAGAATCTAGTACAATCGTTACTCTACCATCTTGAGTTACTCCCAAGAAACACTGTCCTGCATCATCAGTAATTCCTGTTTTCCCTGCAACATTACCATACTGATTGAGAATAGAACTGGTAGTAAATATTCTCTTAGAACCAATATCCCAGCTTAAATCTGCATAAGATTTATTCATAATATCCATTATAACTTCATTCTTATAAATAATAGTCATCACCATATACAACTCTTCCACTGTCGAGATATTTCCCTCCTCACTATCTAGGCCTGCAGGATTACTAAAATGGGTATTCACAAGCCCTAGTATCTCTGCATGATTATTCATCTCTACCACAAACTCTTCCCAACCACCCTCATAGTGATCTGCTAGTGTATAGGCTGCATCGTTGTATGAGCTAATTAGCATTGCATTCAATAAACTTTCAACCGTTATACTATCCCCTTTATCCAACTCCAAACTCCAACTCATTTCTTCCTGCTCATACCAATTTTGTTTTACTTCTACTACATCATCCAATTGATAATTATCTAATGCTACAATTGCTGTCATTAACTTTGTAAGACTAGCAATAGGTAAGGGTTTTTCACTATTCTTCTTATAAAAGATATGCCCTGTCTCTAAATCAGCATATATAGCTGATCTTGCATTAACAAAAATCTCCTCAAATTCAGTACTAGACACACCACTAGGATTAATCTCCATATCTTTGGGTAAGAAATACTCATTGTTTACATCTGTATGTGCCTGTATGTAGGAATACTTCTTAGGAAGATGAGACAATATCCATGTGATAGTCATGACTACTGCTATCGTAGTTAATATACTAATTCCAATCCTGATATACTTCAACTGTTTTACTCTAGCCTCAATACGCTTAGCCTCTTTACCTGCCTTATATGCTTGTTTATAGAGCTTAGCATCGTACCTATACCTCTCCAGATCCTTTTTTTGTGGAACACTACTATGTGTCATTGTAAATATCTTTTACTTTTTTCTTGCAAGACGTTTCCCTAACCTATTGGGTGTATTTGGAAGAAAGGTAGCTTCCAGTATACTACTCAAATTTAACAACTTCATTAGAAATCTCTCTGTCCCTATGGCAAACCCACCATGAGGAGGACAACCATACTCGAAGTACTCAAAATATTCATCCATAGTACTACCATCGTTACCTCTCTCCTTGGCATTCTCTCTTAAATAATCTACTCTATGCTCTCTTTGAGCTCCAGTTGTAATCTCAAGACCTTTCCAGAACAAATCAAAACCTAATGCCACTGTTGGATTCTTTTCATCCTTCATATGGTAGAAGGCCCTCCTTGCGTGAGGATAGTCTGTCATAAAGAAAAACTCAGAACCTGTCTCTTCCTCAATTATTTCTCCAATAGCTTTTTCCTCCTCAGGTGAGAAATCTCCAACATTCTTACTAACAACCCCTGCCTTTGCTAATTTCTCTTTTGCCTCTGCTACAGTAATCATTGGGAAATCATCCTTAGGTATCTTCACCTCAACACCAAATATCTCTTTAATCTTCTCACCATACTTTTTCTTAACTGTTTCTAATGTAGAAACAATCATTTCTTGTTCAAACCTACAAACATCTTTGTAAGAATCTATATATCCTATCTCTACATCAAAACTTGTATACTCTGTAAGATGGCGTGTTGTAAATGACTTTTCTGCTCTAAATACAGGTCCCATATTAAATACACCCTCAAGACCTGACGCTATACCCATTTGTTTATGAAACTGAGGAGATTGAGCCAAGTAAGCCTTCCCTTCGAAATATTTCACTTCAAACACACTAGCCCCAGATTCACTAGCAGCACTAATTATCCTTGGAGCCTGAATTTCAATTAGACCTTTTTCAAAACAATACCCTCTAAGAGTATGTCCTAGTAAGGTGGAGATATCCATCATCAAACTGTTTTTCTGACTCCTAAGATCTACCCATCTGTAGTCTAGCCTTTTATCCAATACAGATATGTTTTCAGTATGGAGTTCTTCTATGGTAATAGGTAAGGGTGCTTTTGCTAAAGAATCTATCTTAAGTTCTTTAATACCCACCTCATATCCACACTTTACCTGCTTTGCTTCTTTTACATCCCCTATTATATCCACAACAGATTCATGAGTAAGAGTCTTAGCAATTTTGAAAACTTCTTCATCACCATGCCATGCAACTGATTGGACCTTTCCAGATCTGT
>Ga0255374_10024_pt1 | contig 19215 bp, 16 predicted proteins | sample ANMaggSeSYBR01H4_FD_182088 | JGI IMG/M metagenome (GOLD analysis project Ga0255374, IMG submission 182088) | Sediment cell enrichment communities from methane seep in Santa Monica Basin, California, United Staets - ANME aggregate JGI... | ecosystem: Environmental > Aquatic > Marine > Cold seeps >... | reverse complement strand
AGTGCGCGCTGGTTTCGCTAACTGCTTCAAACGTCAGGATTATGGCGGCATCATCAAGGTGGCAGAGCGCCTTCCTGAAAAAGTGCTGCGTGAAGACCCGGACCTATTGATGTTCTAGGATAGTGCGCTGCGGAGGAAGGAGTAACGGAGATCGAAATGGGAGATGAGGTAAGTGCTGCGTGAAGACCCGGACCTATTGATGTTCTAGGATGTCGTTTTACAAGTTTTTTTACAAGACGAGCCATTGCCCATCGATAAATGTCTTCTGGATCTTTGGGCGGATGTTCGATAATTTGCCGGTCCATGATTACCGAAAACACCTCAATCGGTTCTTTTGCAAATGCGGTCAATAGGCTCTCTATAAGGAATTTACTCTCTTTTTTCGCCTTTAATTCGCCAGAAGCCAGTGATGACCCGTATTTCTTTTGGGTTTTTCGAATTATTCTGGCAATGGTTCGAGAGTTTTCGATGCCCAAAGCGGCCACTATCAAAATATGATTGTGACAGGATATTGCAACATTACCTGTTTCGTCTATATAGGCGAAGTGAAGATGATCCTGCATCTATTCCCCCAGCGTTAAGCGGGTATTCCCATCGTCATGGCCGCGCATTTGCAGTTCCAAAAATTGTTTGAAACGTGTTCGCAGTTCTTCGCGTGTGCAGGGCAGCCCACCCGTCTTGAGCGCTTGCAGCAATGCATCAACAGGGATGGTCAGCGCTTGAATGCCGCGGAGTGCCTGGATGGCAGACGGGACAAAATTAGGGGGAAGGTTTTCTTCCTCTTCTTTCTGTTTTAAAAATATTTTGATCGGTTTGCATTCAGCTGGCGACATAGCCTGCAGGCTCTTCTGGGCTGTCTCACTGTTCAGGTTTGCAGCCAACGCTTTGCGATAATTTTTTAGCAAATCGCTCAAGCGTTCACCCAGTGTACCCACCATGGCATCCGCATTTGCTGTTCCTTGATATGTCGCCGGCCTAAGATGGCAATAGGGACAGGTCGGGGAATCAGAAATCGCACCATCATGAAATTCGCGGCAGGGGATCAGCCCAGAAAGCTGACGTTTCCAGACGTCCAGATCACCGCTTTGTGTCAGTAAGTCAATTTCAGATAATGTATTTAATGTTTTCAGGCGCTTATCCTTATAAAGCCGTTGGCGTCTGTCATCACCGCTGGCTGCTAAAACATATTTATGATGCAGGTCGCTGTACACTTCAATATATTCTTGCTTCAAGGCCGCCAACTCTTTTAAGATCATTTGTTGGTCAAATTTTTCAGCCCCCTTGCTAAAACGCCGGATTAAATCCAAAGTCTGAGTGTGCGCCTCGAGCGCTTTTTGGTTCCAAGGATGCTCTTCTGGCAGGTTTGCCTGGGCCTCAGCCAGATAGGTAGTGAATGGTTGAAGCTGGTTGATCACATCCATTAGCTGGAGAATACGTTGCTCCACTTTTCTATCTTCCAACGCTTCCTGAATTTCCTTGGGATTTATGCGCAGGTTACGCAGTTTGCCAACTGTGGTGAATTTGCTAATTTCTTCTAAGAATTTTTTATATCCGCGAACCGCAGGCAATAGATCGGTTATTGAAAGCGGATATTCAGAGGCATTACTGCCTACCACTGTGCCAGCTTGAACTTCGAACGTGATCCTGTCAGTAAAAAGTGACTTGTTCCATAATTGGGCTCCCTGCTGCAAACGATCTTGGAGCAACACATTTTTTTCTAGGTCAGCTTGAATCAAACGCTGTAATTCAGCAATGGCGGTTTCCCGTGTGTTTTCATCACGGATCAATCCCGCCTGAAGCCCCAGACCTTCGAAAATCGTCGTCCAAAGATTGATCGGCAGGCTGCGCGGTCGTTTGTAAAACCGAAAATTAATAATATCCGTCATTGATCGAGTTAATACTCGCTCCAATGTGCTGGCATCCAGGTCCTCGCGCCCATCCAAGCTGAGTACAATATCTCCATTAAAAACCAACGCAAGTAATAAGACCGCCACCCATTCAGGCTCTAACCTAAATTTCAGCTCTTTTTCTACCGGAACCAAGCCAGCAGCAACTTCTTCAATTAACTCCCCACGATTAACCACCTGTCCCTCAGGTTTGTCATTCAGTATTTTTAATAAATGGCTGGTGTATGGGGAATCATACGGATGAATGGTATTTTGGTCGTCTAAAATACCTAATCCTTCGAGGACACCAGAGCCCAGGTTAGATCCGCGACCGCATAACTTCCTGATCGATTCCATCGCACTATTTGCGCGGGAAGATTCGGTCACCGGCTGGCTCAAGCGTTTGAACTTTGGGTAATCAGGATAACGATCTTCAAACTCGGGCGCAAATAAATGAGAGGCAACTAAAACCATCAATTCCTCCAAGTTTTGGCTGGCTGTACTTCGCATTCGGGTTAGTACCATTTGGATAGGTTCATCCACACCCTGATAAACTACATGCAATTTCTCGATCATATGTGCTTGTAACCAGGTCATCAACCCGCGAAAATAGGCTTCCGCTTTGTTGGCATATTCCGCCCGGTACTCAGTAGATTCATTTGCCATCGCCATTGCCCCGGCGTAAAGACGAATCTTGTTTTCAAAGTCAATATCCAAGCCAGATAAGTAAAAAATGGTTTCATCCGGTAATTTTTCATCATTCCATGGGCGATCTAAAAATGGCGGCAGGAAGTAAAGATAAAAATCACGAGGCGGTTGGGCTGTGGTTCGTTCATCCGGTGGCCCAAAGAACAAATACCCGGGGCGAGTGACCTTATGATCTTCCCACGGAAGCTCATAAAACCAAATGCTATACCCCGTCAGATAGGTGGTGTCACTCAGATTAAGGGCCTGCCGAAGGGCATTATAAAAATAAATGTTCAGGTCAGATTTATCCATGAACTCGCCGCGCTCATTGATTTTCTGATCAAAATCCACTGCCTTCTTTAGGTCCAGATAGTATTGGCCGTTTTCCGAATTGTATGAGAGGAACTGGCCTTGAACCGTCTTCATCATCTCTTTGAGTGCCACCTGGATCTGGTCAAGCAGAAAATCGGCCGTATTCATCTCTTCAGGCAGGCGTTGGTAGAGACATAAGCCATCACGCAAGCCCTCCGCGGTCATTCCAAGGGGAATAAAGACATCACTGGTCGTTAAACGTTGTACACTTAGCGCACGAATGATACGAAGCGCCATGTCTTTAAGGTTGGGTCGAGTGTAAGCGCTTTGAATCAGACCTTCCAAAATTTTACTCTTCTCTATCACCCGGGCGATATCATCAATACTGCGCAGGCTTGGGTCATCTTGTATCAGTTTCCAGTAATGGTCATATGAGATTAAACCGGGTTGATCGTCAGGCACCTTCAGATCCAATATGGATCGTATGGCTTTGCTAAAGGTTTTTAAAACTTGACGCTTTTCGGCGATTGCAAGAGTTTCAAAGGTTTCCACATAAACTGGATGTATTGGAAATAGATCGACAAACTCATCCATCCGCTCAGCCATTGATTTGTACAGATGAGTGAATTTTCGTAAATAATCAGCGATCTGCGCTTTTTGTGCATCGGTCTTCTTTAGCAACCGCTGTGAGACAACATAGGTGATATCTTCACGCGCAATGTTAATTTGCTCAAAACGATCTTTTACCCTTCGAAGCTGTTCCGCTACAAAGCTGAAGCGCGGGTTTTCAAATAGTGTTTCCTGCAATCCACCCATAAATCGGAATGGGCAAGATGCAGCCACTTCACCCAGTTCCCTTAAAAATCCTAAGTCTAAAATTAGTGCACGTTGTTCGCGGGTCCGTAGATAATCCAGAAGTTCGTCTACCACCAACAGGATGCCCATTCCAGGGTATTTTTCCTGAAAAGCAGCAACTGCTTGTATGATGAGCCCTTTATTATTGGATATCTGGTCTGCTGGTGTGAAGACAAAAGAAATCCCCCAGGAATCTAATGCATCTTTCAATTCATCCAATAAGATTTCCCTCAGGCCGCGGGTTACACCACCAATTTCAACACGTACCACTTTAAACTTTCCGGCAAAAGATTTGGCAGCCTTTTTTACTTTTTTATTGGTAAGGTGCTCCCTCAATTCAGGTCTTTCTGCCACCGCTGAAATCACTGACATCAGGTGACTCTTGCCAGTGCCATAATTTCCAACAATCAATACACCTTTGTTATCTTGCGGTCGGTCAAATTGAAGCTGAGGGAATGCCATATCAACCAATTTGTTGGCCATGGTATCTGAAATGACATAGGTCTGCACTAAGTTTTTTGCAACGGTTTCTTTTTCAGCTTCGTGTATTTGGATAATGGTTTCAATAGGAGTAAATTGGACAAGATCTTTATAAAACATATTTTATGCTCCTTTATTCGAGGGGATTCGTTTTATGACTACTTTTGGTTGATGGGTTGCGAAATCTAAAATTCGCCAAGCTCGATAATGCTGATGTGCAGGAGTAGCATAAAACAGCACATCGTTCGTGAAGTCACCTAACCACAGTATCACTAATTGTGTGATCCGTGCTGCTAGGCGAAATAAAGCGAGAGGATCAATATTTAACGTAGGTTCAAATAACAGATCTGAATGAACACAAATAACTGGTCCAGGTTGAAGTGAATTCAGGTATTCAAGTACCCATTTTTCAGTAAAACGAGAACGCTCATTCATCGGTACAGACATTAGTAATTTACTTAACTCTAAACCTATTTCAGCCGAAACATACCCCGCTTGGTTTACTTGTTGAATTGTCGCTTCGAGGACTTGATATTCGGGATGAGACAATATTAGGCAATCATATTGGCAACTCTGAATCATTGTGGTTAATTCATTAATAGCCATATAATCCTCCTAATAAGAATATTTTACCAAAGTAAACCCAAAACCATCGGTTCTTAAAAGAATCAGGCTTTCTTTTATTGTTTTTTTATTTAATAGTTGACCCTTTTGAAGCACTTTAAACTTATTTATAGTGCGATTTCAATTACAGAGGTAGCAATCGAAAAAGAAGCAGAAATATTTTCAACTCCAATTTCTTCAAGAAGGTAATCAAATGTTTTATCTAAAGAAATGGCTATGAAGATTAAAATCATATATTACTCGAATGTAAAAGATGCATTAGTAAAAACTTTCGTTTTTTAGAAATTTCCAAAAATAAATGCAAAAGGGGAATCCATAAGACATTGGTTTTAGTGTCGCATAATATTTCTTACATTGAGTAGATATAATCTATCTAGTGTTTACTACCCAAAGAAATAAGCGGATATTTCAGTCCTTGTTTATTAGAGTGCTAGTGTAACAATCTTTGCCTTGTAATAGCAATGTCAAATATATTCTTCTATGTAGTATTATTGAAACGAAAAACAACTTCAAACATATATTTAGAAGGAGAAGGATCATGAATCAGGAAACACCACATCGACAGCATCACATCAACCTCCTGCCGGGTGAAGCAGCCCCGACCATTCTGGTTCCTGGGGATCCAGGACGAGTTAAACTTTTTGCGGAGCTTATGGATGAAGCATGGAAGGTGACAGAAAAGCGTGAATATATCACATATACAGGTAAGAAAGATGGTGTGCTGATCAGCTGCACAAGCTCTGGTCTTGGCCCTTCACCTACGGCAATTGGCGTTGAGGAGTTCATCCGAATAGGGACGAAGAACATCATCCGAGTTGGCACATGCGGAGCGTTACAGCCCTTCATGAAGGCGGGGGACATAATCATTGTCACCGGTGCAGTACGCGGAGAACGCTGTACGGAGGAATTTATCTCGATTGATTATCCGGCGATCGCGGATTACCGCATTGTGCGTGCGTCAATTGACGCGTGTGAGCGATTAGGATTGACTTATCATTTGGGTTTGGTGCGTACGCATGACGCGTTTTACCTAGAATCACCCTGGGCGCACGGCGATTATAAAGCCAGATTGCAGAAATGGGTCGACCTGGGTGTGCTGGCTGTTGAGAACGAATGCGCGACGATGTTGGTGGTCGCGAGCATGCAGGGTGTCCGGGCGGGAACGATCCTACTGAGCAGTGATCCGATCTTTGGCGAGGGTGAAAATGACCCGGATCTGGAAAAGCACAAGAGGGATTTGGTGCGCGTTGGTATTGAAACGGCTAAGATCCTGCATGAAATGGGTCTTGATTAAGTTAGAAAAAACTGGAGATAAAAATCATGGAAAAACAACACCACATTCAATTATTACCCGGTGATATTGGCGAAACCGTATTCCTTCCCGGTGATGTCAGCCGGGCGAAGATTATCGCGGATCATTTTGATTCAGCGGAATTAGTGGCTTCGAGCCGCCAATATAATACTTTTACGGGCATGTACAAAGGGGTTAAGGTTAGTGTGACCTCAACAGGGATTGGCAGCGCAGCAGCGGCTATTGCAATTGAAGAACTGGTTAAGGTTGGGGCGAAGAATTTGATCCGAATCGGTACAGGTGGAATGATGCAGACCTGGCTGCCGAACCCAGCGATACTGGTTATCACGGGCGCTGTATGCGGTGATGGTCTCACGCGAGAATATTTTCCGAAGGGATTCCCGGCGGTAGCGGATTTTCATACAGTTGAAAGTATGCTTGCATCCGCTGAAGAATTGGGTATCGAAGTGCACGCGGGTTATGAATGGTCGCATGACGCCTTCTATGCTGGCTCAACTTTATCGAAGTTGAATATTTTGGAAATTGAAAAACCATGGATTGACGCTGGTGTATTGATCGCCTCGCAAGAAGCTTCAACTGTTCTCACACTGGCAACAGCCAGAAAAGTCCGCGGGGGCGTTATTTTAGCGTCGGCTGGCTGCCATCAGTACCCAGATAAAGGAGCGACTCCTGAGGAAATGGTTATGGCAATATCGAATGCAACCAAGATCTCTTTAGAAACGGCCGTGAAGCTGCATGCTTTGGATCATGGAAAGTAGGCGAATTAAACACTAGAGAAATTTATATTTGTTAAGAATTTCCGACAATCATATTGTTGGTTCTCAAAAAAATATACTGAAGATGAATAAAATCTTCAGTATATTTTTTTAATAATTGTTTTAAAAACCCTTATCCAGTACAGCTATTTAGTTTTCTGCTGGTGAAATTGAAGCTGCTATTTGGAAAACAAAAAATAATCGGTAAAATATAAAGAAAGGGTTACGTAAAATGGACAATCGTTTTGCTGAGTTTTCTCAAAAGAAACTGTTTTACCCAAGTGTCTTTTTTATGTTTCTTTTAATTTCTTTTCTTCCGTTAATCACACAAAAATCTTATTCTCCCGAAAACACACAACAAGTGATTATAGAATTGCTTAAGGTGTCTATAAAACCATATCAAGCCCTTGGAGTTCTGTTTCATGTTGTTACAATTGTTTTCGCGGGATTTATTTTAATTAATTCAAAAATATCTGGACGCCTTATGTTTGCTTACATGGGCGTGAATTTTATTGTCATCGCGTTAGTCCAGTCATTTGGTATAACAGAAATGTATGGGGAGGTAATTCACACTGGCAGTTTTGTGGCGTTCTCTTTACTCGGAATACTTTGGATTTGGGCTGCGGTAAAAAGTGATGCAAAGCCTTTGATAATCAATTTCAAATGGCAGCATATATTACTTATGCCATTTGCAGTCTTAGCTTTTTGGTCGCCATATCAGGTGCAGGCAGATGTGGTTTTGCCAGATTTCAATCCGGTTTTACTGCTCACATCTCCGGATTATGGGCTAACTTTTTGCTTTACCACGCCTGTTTTTTTGTTCTTAATATTTGTTATTTTTCCAAAGGTCAATATACCTGTTTATCGCATCACTGCATTCAATGGTCTTCTATACGCGATATTTAATCTTGCCCACTGGTTTAATCCTGCCACACGATGGATGGGGTTTTTGCACCTTCCTTTGCTTGTTCTTTCCATTGCGGCGCTGATCCAGTCAAGGAAAAGAGACGTTTCTCAATAGAAAAATAAATAAGGTAAGATCGAACCCGATTACCAGTGCTTTTTATTGCTGTCCAGGCATCGTAAATTGCTTATACATCCATGATTATTAATGGTCAGGTATCCTTTACTTCTTACTTATATTTACCTTGGAAGAAGTTGATTGAAACTAGGGGTTCTGAAATGGAGCGATGATTGTATTTATTAGCTGCACAAGTTGGCGGGATTGTGAATTCAGAAAGGCAGGTACAATAGCGGGTGGATTTAAAATGGACAACATGAAGTTTAATGACATTGACCTGCGTGATTACAAACTAGTTATTTTTGATATTGACGATACTCTGGTGGGGAAAGAACACGTGTTAGATCTGTTCACAAAGGAAGTGTTGTTTCGGCTGCGGGGGGGGGGAGGGATTCTATTTTACTCTGGCAACCGGAAGGAATCTGCCATCAACAAAGCCGCTGGCGGATGAGCTGGAGATTGAATTACCACTTATCCTGACGAACGGGGGTATGCTGCAAACGCGGCACGAGGAAATGCTCAGTAAGACAACCCTCCCTTTGGATGCTACCCGGCAGGTAATCGAGATTTGTGAGGCTCGGGGGGCGGACCTGGTCGTTTATATCGACAATGGCATCTATTTAAAAGTAATGAATGAAAATATTTACCCGATTTACAGCAATGTGGTATCCGGACTGTTTGAGGTCGGGGGGTGGGACACGATCACGGGTAAATTAGCAGATGCGAACAAATGCCTGGTGGTAGATAGTTATGTGCGGGAGAATCTGATCGAAATAGGAAGGGTTTTCAAAGAGGCACTGAAAGAGTGGGTGGATATTCTGCATACGAGCACATCATTAGTAGAGGTAATGCCGAAAGGAGTCACAAAGGTAACAGGTATCCGTAAGCTGGCAGACAGTATGGGAATCCCATTATGTGAGATCATGGCGTTTGGTGACTTTAATAATGATGTTGAAATGTTGGCAGCAGTGGGGTTGGGGCTCGCGGTGGAAAATGCTTCCTCAAGAGCGAAGACAGCCGCGGACTTGGTGATTGGTTCCGTTGAAGAGCACGGACCGGCAAAATTTCTGCAGGAGTTATTGGACCGCTGATACTGGAATTTTGTGATCAGCGGCCATATAGTGTGATTGTTATTCTTCTAGTAGTTTTGCGTCATCCTTGGAGAGGAATTTAAACAGTTTGTTGCCGGTTTCTGGATCCACTGCTTCTCCAGCTTTTCGGCCGTTTTTGAGAGTTCTTAGAGTAATTTTATCTAAGTCAATCATCACGTGTTTTTTGTCCTTGAGTGAATAAAACTTCATTTGATCCATTTGAAATACTCCTTTAAAATAAGAATTAGTTAGTGAAACTGCGGGGAACCCCCGTTGAGTGGATAATCTCTTTCTTCCCTTTATTATACAGGAAGGAAAGAAGAATTATAGCTTATATTACAAAAGAACAAGATCGTATTTATTAAAAATAATTCTCAAGCTTTCCCGTGAAAAAAACCCTTAATTGTTAATTGTCCAAAAAAATTAAGCGGCAGATTTTAGAACAGCCAAACCAATTCGCACTGATCTAATAAAATGTCGTTCGAATGACGGGTTAAAAACTATTTTTTGTGAGCACAAACCAGATCCATTGAGAAATCAGTGCATTCTGGTTCACTTATCAGCATGCGGTTAGAAATAACCGGCTCTAACTTTTCCCGCTGAGATCGAAATTTGAACATATAAGGAAGATGAGTTTGGCATATTATCTGTCTCCCATAAGGGTGTTTTGTTTTTTTGTTCTCACCTATAATAAATCCTTCTAAATTGGCAAAAGGAATGTATGGGAAAAACACCTGCTGCGCAAAGTACACACACAAACCGGGGATACATAGCTGCCGTAGGGAGCGCTCTATTCCTTTCCATGACAGCAATCTTCATCCGCCATTTGACACAGGATTATGCAATGCCCGCACTGGTGCTGGCGTATTGGCGGGAAGTGATGGTGGCAGCAGCATTGGCTGTGGTTTTCGCAATTGGTAAACCAGAACTGCTGCGAGGTATACGGGGGCATATTGGTATACTGGCAGGTTATGGATTGATACTGGCACTTTTCAATGCTATGTGGACATTGTCGGTAGCACTTAACGGAGCGGCAGTGGCGACGGTGCTGGTGTATTCTTCGGCTGGTTTCACGGCACTGCTGGGCTGGTTGATCTTAAAAGAGGAACTCACGTTAGCTAAAATACTGGTTGTAGTGCTGAGCTTGTTAGGGTGTAGTTTAGTGGTAAATGTATTTAACCCTTCTTTATGGGGATTGAATACAGCAGGTGTAATTACCGGAATTTCAGCGGGCTTATTCTATGCGGCGTACAGTATTATGGGGCGCTCTGCATCGCAGCGTGGACTAAACACATGGACAACATTATTATATATTTTTGGTTTTGCATCTGTGTTCATGCTGGTGTTCAATCTTTTATCAGGAGGGAAAATACCAGGGGCGGCAGGGAGTTTGGCGGATATGCTGTGGTTGGGAAGCGAGTGGCTGGGATGGTTGATGTTGGCAGTATTGGCGGTAGGGCCAACTTTGATGGGTTTCGGACTGTATAATGTGAGCTTGCGGTATTTACCATCGAGTACGGCAAATTTAGTGGTGATGATCGAGCCGATATTCACGGCAATTTTCGCGTTTGTGGTGTTTGGAGAAGTGCTGACAACAACACAATTAGCAGGCGGCATGTTGATCCTGGGGGCGGTATTGGCACTACGTTTGAGAAAGGAATAACCCTTTTACTCAACACTCAAGAGAACATCTCGTACTAATCTCTGTATGATGGACGGATAGGTTTTTTTCTCTCTCACTACTGATATTTAATTAATGGGATAGAAAGTTTATGAGCGCAAAGTATGTGCCCATAAGTTCTGAATTGTTTAGTTGAATTTCCATATTTCGGTGATGATGGATGTTGTTTACTTCATGGGCTTTGTTCTACTCCTAATTGCATTCTTTAGTGTATTAGCCGGCTTCTTTGGTAAAACTGGGGGAATCGCTGGCGTGGAGGATCAATTTGAATAGAATTTGTTTCATTTCGTTCTTGTCAGTCAAGCTTCCTCTTTACAACACTTATTTTTATTGTAAATGACTGCCATTATCAATGTAGATGGGCTGCCATTTATTTTCCTTAGAATGAAATTCGGATATACCGCAGGAAATCCAGGGGCCGATCTCGCAACAACCTGCAAGGTCTTTTCCTTGTAAGTATTGCGTAAGGATACTGAGTACACCCCAATGAACCACCATCAAAACACGATGTCCTTTGTGCTTGGAAGTAATATCGTCAAACGAATTAATTACCCGATCAATAAATTGATCTGGGCTTTCGCCGGATTTTTTTAAAGCGAATTTAACAAAGGGGCGCAAAAACATTGGACCGGCGAGATCCGGGCTAAAATAAAATGAAGATTTGTTTTCCAGCCATCCATAATAACGTTCTTTATACCCGTCTGTGGGAACAGGCGTCACGTTAATGACATTCCCGATGATCTCAGCGGTGCGCATGGCGCGGCCAATTGAACTGGAATAGAGTGCGTCAATTGACTGTCCGCGGAAATGTTCTGCGGTTTTTTTGGCGTCTTGAATTCCTTTTTGTGATAGGGGACTGTCGGAATGCCCGTGAATACGACTTTTTGTGATCATTTCAGTCTGTGCGTGACGTACTAAGATTATCTTCGTTGATTTATTCATGGAAAAAATTTATGTAACTCCTTTACTTGTTGGGTTCTGCTGTGTCTGAGGCGCAGCGAAAGCTGAAGAATGGGTTTTTTGGCGCGGATTATGCATGCGGATATGAAAAGTCTGTGCTTCTACTACATCATCGAGTAAATCGCCGCTGCGTAGAGGAGTACGGAGCTGCGCGGGCGCTCCGCTGCCAATCCATTCCCACGTGTTACTGACCATATCCCAGCAGCCATACGGGCTATCTCCAGAGGGGAATATTTCACTATGGGAGATGTATCCTCTGGCTAAATATATTTTAGAATTACTGGATGCATACATTTTTCAGGGGCACCTCCTTGTTGATTAATTTGTATAACATATTATAGAGGAAAAATTACTAGTGGGTGGGAATAAAAAACACCATATTTGTACGTTTTAGTTCTTAACATTGTAGTACACTCCCGTATTATTCATTATCCCATCTGTCCAATTCAAGGGGTGCACTACAGTCTTTCTAATAGTAAATTATTAATTGTTCACTTAAAAATTATAATATACGAGGTGCTGACAAGACCAAGATTTAGTGCTGCTCGCAAGGTGATATTTTCTAACCTTGTGAAAATATCATGCATTATTCCTTTTGGTATTAATTATAGATGTAATCTTTAATGGGTACTGTTGACAGAAAGGACCCTGTCTGTGGAATAGAGAATTGCTGGTTTCAAGTAAGCCATCAGGACAAGCTACTTAAGTTAGTCATGTCTGGGTATCAAGAGAAACTAACCAATAGGCTTGTTTGAATACGTGAAAAAATTTCTTAACTAGAAAGGCTCTTGACTTTTTTATCAGAAAATTAGACCTCTAAGCCTCGAGTAATTTATATCCTTCTTTAAATATCTTCAAGCAAACATTCACCACCTTAGGATCAAGCAGTTTTCCCTTATCCTGCTTGATCTGCGCCAGTGCTTTTTCAATGCCTAGCGCCGGGCGGTAGGGGCGGTGGGAGGACATGGCTTCGACTATGTCCGCTACAGCCAGTATCCTGGCTTCGAGCAGTATGTCATCACCTTTGAGCCCCTGCGGATAACCGGAGCCGTCCATTTTTTCGTGGTGCTGGAGGACCATCTCGGCGATCGGCCAGGGGAATTCAATCTCCTTCAGCAGGTCAAATCCGTTCTGAGGGTGGGTTTTAATCAGGCTGAATTCAAGCTCACTAAGCTTACCCGGTTTGATGAGGATCTCAGCGGGGATGTTAATCTTACCCAGGTCGTGGATGATCCCTGCCATTTTTATGCCTTCAACTTGCTCATCTGTAAGTTTCATCTCGATGGCAATGGCAGTTGCCAGATCAGATACCCGCCCCTGATGGCCGGCAGTGTAGGGATCACGCGCTTCAACAGTCGCTGCAATGGTGTGGATAGTGCCTTCCACGGTTTTCCTCAAGTTCTGTAATAATCCGACCTTGTTCCAGGCAGAAGACAGCTGGTCAGCAAAGGCGGTCGCAGCCGGAACATCTTCCTGAGTCAATGTATTTGACTGTATTGAGAACAAACCAATGACCTGATTGTCAACTATAAGCGGGGCAAAGATATGTCTCTGGACACGCAGAGTTTTTATTATTTGAGTTAAGAGCTTCTTGGAAAGTTTCGAGAATACTTGCCCCAGCATCTGTTCTGGGTTTTCTATAAAAACAGTTTTCTTCTCGCGGATCACTTCCCGGTACTCATCAGCCACTTCAATCGGGAATGAGAAACCCCCATGTTCAACCCCCAACAGCTTCTCAGTTGTAGTTAGTAACGCGGACTCGTAACTCATATATTTTGTGAACAGCTTGCCCTGTGTTTCATCCAGTGGGAAAAGCATACAGGAGATGTCAATCTGTTTGAGCTCTTTGGCGATCGCATTGAAAATATCCTGGTGTGTCTGGGATGTCCCCATAACAACTACCGCCCGGTTGAGCGCGCTCAGCAGCTGTTCCGCGCGTACCCGCGCAGTGATGTCTTCCCCGGAAGCCAATGTGCCAATGTTATTTCCTTTTTCATCTTTTAGAGCCGTATTATGCCAGGCGATGATCCTTTCCTCTCCAGATCTGGTCAGGATCTGGTTTTCATAAAATTCCACTAGTTCTAATTTCCCAGTCATTAATTTCTTAAAAACCCCTTTTACTTCCTTCCTGTTCCGTTCTGGCAGGCAGGCGTCGAACCAGCTCACCCCGATCAGCTCATCTTCTTGATAACCCAGGATCTGGCAGCCTTTCTGATTGATGAGGGTGATCTCCCCTTTCTGATTGAGCGCTACAAGTGCCACCCCGGCGATATCCAGATATCGTTGGGCTTTCTCCTGTTCTTGCTTCAGCACTTGCTCTGCCTGCACCCGCTCGGTGATATCCTGAACAGTCCCTCTCATGATCTTGACTTCTCCATCTTCATGGTGGTCAATTAGAACTTCCTCATGCATATGTTTTAGAGAACCATCATCCATGACGATCCTGTAATCCGACCGGTGGCTTTCACTCTTTTTGATCTGTTCCCTGATGGTTTCTCTGTCTTCTGAGTGTATTCGGTTTAGAAAATCTTCAATTGATAACGGTCCAGCATCCTTATCAATCTCGAATATCGCGTACGTTTCTTCAGACCAATTTAGTTTTCCTTCGATTGGCTCGTAGTCCCAATGGCCTATGTGCGCAAGCGATTCAGCTTCTTTGTAACGTCTTTCACTTTGGAGAAGTTCTCTCTCGTTTTGCACCCGCTGGGTGATATCTTCTCCGGAATTCAATGATCCGATCCTGTGTTTCTCCGCATCATCCCACTCCCATAAGGGTGTGCTGTGCCAATCGATGATGCGTTTTTCCCCTGATTTGGTTATTACGGTCTGTTCAAAATGATCCCCCAGCGCCATCCCTCCGGTTATGAACTCATCAAATATTTTCTTCGCCTGCTTCCTATCCGCTGTAGGTACACAGGTGTTAAACCAGTTTTTCCCGATTAGTTCTTCTATCTGGTATCCCAGAATGCTGGCTCCCTTTTGGTTTATGAGTGTGATCTCACCTTCTTCATTTATTGCAACGATCATCACTTTCGCAATATCCAAATATTTCTGCGCCTTCTCCTGCTCATGGCTAAGGGCTTTCTGTGCTTTTCTCATATCTGTGATATCAATCGCCAACCCGCCTACTTGGATGTCCCCATCGGGCAGTTGGATCGGGAATTTAATGTCTAAGACCGTTTGTTCTTTTCCATCGTTCAATATCCGTGTGTATTCTTGGCTGGTATGATATTTTTCCGTTAAAACCCTCTTATCATTATCTTCAACTTTCCGTGTTGTTTCCTTGGGTAAACAATCTTTAGCTTTGGTGTTTATGTATTCTTCCAAAGTTTGGAATCCATCAGCCGCGATGGATGCAGGGTTTCCGTAAATATGATGAAGATCGGAATCTTTTATATACGCCATTGCCGGTATATTTTCCATGAAGGTACGGAAGCGCTCTTCGCTGATCTTTAAATTTTTTTCCAACCGCTTGCTTTCGGTAATATCTTCTCCAAAAGATTGATAGCTTATTACTTCTCCCTTTTCATCGAAAAGCGCGCGGTTGGCCCAGCGCATCCAGCGAATCTCGCCATCATCTTTAATTACCTTATGCTCATTCGAAAGTATCGGCGATTCCTGGCTGAGAGATATGATATTAGACATAATAGATTCTCTGTCTTCCTTCGGGATGAGCTCCAGGAAATTCATTCCCACTAATTCCTCGCTTTTCTTCCCGAAGTATTGGCAGTATGTCTCATTCACAAAGGTGATAATGAAACCGGGCTTGAAACGGCAGATATGTCCGGGTGAATCTTCGACAACCGAATGATACTGCTGCTCGCTTTTTCTCACCTGGTCAAGCAGGCGCGCATTCTCGATCACCCCGGCCAGTTGGTTTCCAATTGATTCCAGCAGATCCAGGTCTTTTTGCGAGAACACATCTGTTCTGGTTAGGTTATCGGCATAGATGATGCCAATAACTTGTTTTTTGTAAATGAGTGGTACAGCGATCTGGGATTTAATCTCTCTTGTGCCAGGTTTATCTACTAGCACAAAATCGGGGTCTTCAGCTACATTTTTTATCAAGACTGGTTTCTTGGCGCGAATGATTCTGCCAATTTGGCTGCCTGCTACATTAAATTCAATTCCCTTGACATCGATGCCATATAAGCCAGCCCATGCCTGAACTCTGGCTACTTTTCTTTTTTCATCATAAAGAAAGATCGAGGCAGCTTCAGCAAGAGGAATAACTTCCACAATCTGATCTGTAATGAAAAACAGCAGGTCATCCAGACTGGTCTCAGTACTTGCCTGGCGGCTTAGGTTCAGCAGCAGCTCAACCTCCTTTTTCGACTGCCCCCGCTCGGAAAAAAGACGAGCAACAGAAATGCCGGTAACCACGGAGGCAAGGAGATACACATACCTTCTGAACATATCTTGAGGACTGATGTTGAGTATGGTCGTTTCTAAAAGGGTTTTTCCACTGGTGTTAAACAAGAAATAAGTTACCAACCCATCAAGAACCCATGTCAGCATACCCACCAGCAGTGTACCAGCATAGATACCGCTAATAATTTGCTCTGATCGGTATTTTTTTAGCCTAAAGAACCGACGCACCAGCATAAATCGCAGCAATACATGTATGATCAATAATAGGATATAAGATGTAATGATGTGTTTGACTGCTACCGTGTTGATCCAATTTAGTGATACATAGTCCCAAGTGATTGATGGTGCCCAGGGTGGGGGATTTAAAGAGACTAACCAGCGGAAGATTGTGTAAAAACCTAGTTCACTGACAACACGAAAGGGTATCTCTATAATAAAAGCAGAATGAAACCAGCGCGGCTGATCAGTGTTCTGGCGATAATCAGCCCAATATCCATGCCAGATTACCCAGATTGTAAATATAGGCACAGCATAGAGAAGACCATAGCCGTCTGTGTGCCACAGCCACCACATGGACTGGCACCCGCCTGCCAGCGCGGATAGTAAGCCGTAGCGCCAACCCCATGCATGGGCAATGATCATTGGGAAAAGCAGTCCGACAAGTATACTTATCTTGAATTCGGGCTGTTTTAACAACTCGATGTCTAGAAAGTTGAGGCCAAATCCGATCAGTCCAAAAACAATTGCTACCAAAAATTGATAGAGTGTTCCTTGTCTGATCAGTTTATTTTTACTCATAGCATGAAATATCCTTTTAGAAAAACCCAACTATCTTAAGTTTCAATTAGAGAGTCTATGTACTCATACCTGCGTTTCTATAGTTTCTGCAGATACCATGGGGTTAATAGTTTTTTTCAGTCTATTTTTTTGGCAAATAATTAATCTCCTGTTTTCATGCTCAAAAAGCGGCCTGTTATATTTTATAATCCATAAAAAAATTGTTTTCACTGCAAGATGGATTCAAGTAATAATTTACTTGTTGAAATAATATTAATTTTTATTATACTTGGATTCAACTCATAAGCGCAACAAAGCTGGTATGTTAATTCAGACATTTAGGTGCAATACCTTTGGAAAGAACGGATGCAACGAGCGTTGTGATGCGCCATTGGCAGTTATTTACTTTGATGCATGTGTTAAATAGAATTGTGTGAGAAGTTATAAGGGGAAATTAAAAAAACCGCCGGAGCGGTCTGATGCCGAAGGTGGGAATCGAACCCACAATCCCAGGGGAACACGAGTTTGAGTCGTGCGCGTCTGCCAGTTCCGCCACTTCGGCAATTATTATGAAAGTATATCCAAGAATAGGAGCATGGTCAAGATTGAGAATAAACACTTAACGAATATAATTGGTGAAAAACAATAACAGGAATAATATGCAATTAGGTATCATTGGGTTACCCCAATCAGGAAAAACGACAATTTTTAATGCTCTAACTCACGGCAACCAGCCAACCGGTGTGGCTGTAGGCCGGATGGAGGTGCATACCGCTGTGATCGATGTTCCGGATGAGCGTGTGGATCGATTGTCAGAAATGTTCAACCCCAAGAAATCGGTGTATGCGAAGGTTACATATGCGGATATTGCTGGGTTGGGAAGCGCAGCCGACAAGGGCGAGATAAGCGGCCAATTGCTTAATCAATTGACACAGATGGATGGTTTCATCGAGGTGGTGCACTGCTTTGAAAGTCCATTGGTTCCGCATGTGCATGGAAGTGTTGATCCTGCGCGGGACATTATATTGATGGATGAAGAGCTCATGCTGAATGACCAGATCATGGTGGAACGGAAACTGGAAAGGTTGGCAGAAGAACATAAGAAGGGCGGAGGACGGGAAAAAGGTATTATTGAACACGAGATCACTTTGTTCGAAAAACTGCAGGATGCATTATCTTCGGCGACACCGCTGAGAGATATACGATTAACAGTTGAGGAAGAAAAAACACTTTCCGGATTTGGTTTCCTGAGCAGAAAGCCGCTCTTGATCCTGCTTAATTTAGGAGAAGGTCAAGCGCAGCCGGAGATCCAATATGACCATCAACGCAGCCGGATAGAAAATTTGCAGGGAAAATTGGAAATGGATCTGGGCCAATTGTCTGACGAAGATGCCGCTCTGTTCATGCATGAGTATGGGATCGAGGAATTGGGACTCAGCCGTATGATCCGATCCTCTTATGAACTGCTGGGGCTGCTGTCCTTTTTTACTATTGGTGAGGATGAGGTGCGCGCCTGGACAGTTCGGCGTGGGGCTTTAGCGCCTGAAGCTGCTGGAGAGGTCCACACGGATTTTCAGAAGGGATTCATCCGCGCGGAAGTGATCACTTATGATGAGCTAATGGAAGCTGGCAGTATGGCGGAGGGCAGATCGAAGGGAAAATTGCGCTTGGAAGGGAAGCAGTATCCTGTTCAGGACGGGGACATCATATCGATTCGGTTTAGTGCGTAAAAACCCTCTGTTTTATCATGGGCGCTAATTATTCGAGCGCAATATTTTTTCAAAATCTGCAAGATTTGTGCGGGAAGTAAGGTTGATGCTCAGTGGAGTAATGGATACCATTTTTTCCGTGCGCACAGTGTAGATATCATTTCCTGGTTTAATGTGTGCCTGATCCAGAATATGTGCTGTGATGCGGCCTTTATCCTCAAAGCTTCCTTCCCTGATTACAATCGGCCTAAAATATCTACAATCAGCCAGTGGAGTCACCTTCCAGGGGGTTTCACGAGTCGCACCAACCGGAACAACCACATTCAAAACATGCACATCCTCTGGGAGCTGTTTTTTCAAGCATGAGTTTTGCGAAGAATTTTGTGAAATATGCTGATATGGTGAAATCGACATCTTCATGGTAATGGTCCCAGTTCTCGAAAATTATTTGCTGAGACATTGCCAATCCAGGAATACCAAGAGAAGCGGCTTCGATCGCACCGCCGACTGTGCCAGAATAAGTTACATCGGTGCCTAAATTTTCACCGAAATTAATGCCAGTCACAACTAAATCGGGTTTTTGGGGAACGATCTCTAAAATACCATGGGTAACGGATTGGGAAGGAGAACCGCCGACCGCATAGACATCCCACTCTTGACCATGTACGGTCAATTGTTTTTTTGTGATGATTCC
>Ga0255374_10023_pt1 | contig 19407 bp, 12 predicted proteins | sample ANMaggSeSYBR01H4_FD_182088 | JGI IMG/M metagenome (GOLD analysis project Ga0255374, IMG submission 182088) | Sediment cell enrichment communities from methane seep in Santa Monica Basin, California, United Staets - ANME aggregate JGI... | ecosystem: Environmental > Aquatic > Marine > Cold seeps >... | reverse complement strand
ATATCTTCCCTTACATTCTTTTCTGATTGACCTTTCGAAATAATATTTTCAAGCGTTTTTGCATGCAGGTTTAATATTTCAACAATTTTATTTTTCAGGACTTCTTCATTTTTAAAAATTTCCTCTGAAAATATAACGGATACCATTGAAGGTGTTTCTGAGAATAATTCGAGCATCTTTGAAAATATGAAACTGATTTTTTCTATTGCTGAAGCTTCATAGGTTTCCATTATTTCTGAAAGCATGATCGCCATTTCTTTGAAATTATTCAGAATGCTCAGTAGAATTTCTGTTTTGCTCTCAAAATGCCTGTATATTCCTGGTTCGGAAATACCAATTGCCTTTGATAAATTTTTAATGGTCAGGCCCTGTATACCTTTCTCATCAATGATATTGATGGATTCTTCAATGATTTGCTGTTGTCTTTCTGTGAGCATGGTTTTGTTTTTAATCTGCGGCAAAGTTAGTTAGTATTTACTAACCACCAAATAATTTTGCAATTATTTTTAATTTATTTTTCAGAAATTGATGTATGTGCCAGAGAGAAAGGATTTTAAGCCGAGCCAGGAAACCAGACTCTTGTATTGAAATCCTTGTGTATATTTGCATAAAAACTCCGTCAGCTTGAAAATTTATTTACACTTTTACTTTTTGGACAAGACTGGCAGGGTTTATTTGAGATCAATGCGGGTATAAGTAATGCATTATGTTTATAAAATTTATAGCCTTATTCTTATTGGGGATCATGCCGTTCACGCATGCGCTGTCGCAAAGCTCAGGGAAAAGGCAAAATGACCTTGAAACCTGTGTTCTTTGTAAGAACGGAAAACATCTCAATGAAAGTCCGTATGTCAAGGGATTTAAGTACGAATTGCCGTTTATTGCTGTAGGAGCAGGGCTTTTAACTTCCGGCTTTGTTCTCCAATCCGTAAACAAAACAAAACCCTATAACGTAGCTGAGCTGAATAACTTAAATAGGGCTGACATTAACCCTTTTGATCGACCTGCAATTTATAATTATTCCACGCAAGCAGATGCAGCCAGTGACATTATCCGGGTGGGGGTGCTCATCCTTCCGATTGTTTTTTTGAGCACGCACCACACCCGTTCCGATTTAGGCTCTTTGTTGCTTATGGGGCTCGAAGTGGGTGCCATAACTTACGGTTTAACATTAAGTATAAAAAATATTGTGAATCGGCCCAGGCCTTATGTTTATAATCCCGATGTTGCGCTTGATGAGAGGACGAATAATATGAGCAAAAAGTCATTTTTCTCAGGACATACATCCTTTACTGCAGCAGTATCTTTTTTCACTGCAAAGGTAATGACTGATTATCACCCAAACATGAAAACTGGTATTAAAGTAGCTGTCTGGTCGGTGGCAGCGAGTATTCCGGCTGTCACCGCTTATTTGCGTGTTGAGTCGGGACAGCATTTTCCTACTGATGTTCTGGCTGGCTATGCTGTAGGAGCTTTTACCGGATGGGTCGTTCCGCAACTTCATAAAAAGAAAAAAAGGCATTCAAATTATTCGGTGTTTCCGGTAATATATTATGGGGCACCGGGCTTGCATTTAACTTACAAATTTTAAAAACGAGGGGAGTAGGAATTGCAATTCAAATCAGTAAGACTGAATTTTCAAGAACGAAGTGAATTGAAAATTTAAAGCCGAATTGATCCCCGCAAGGACTAGGGGAGGGATCTCAATGGAATATTCTATTTAATAAGCTTTACGCGTACAGCAGTAGGCCCTTTATGCCCCATCTCAACTTCAAAGCTAACAAGATTACCTTCCTTTATTTCTTCAAGTAAATTATTTACATGTACAAATACACTTTCCTTGGTTTCATTATCCTTTATAAACCCATAACCTTTCGAATCGTTAAAGAAGGCTACTGTTCCCTTTCTTATGGGATCGAGATCCTGATCAGAATCACGAACAGGTACTCCAATTAAGGAAACCCCACATAAGGTGGATGCACGAATGTTATATGATAAAGATTCAGCCCAGGCAATACATATCCGGCTAAACCCGGGTGAAAGCCTGAAACCTCATATCACCCCGGTAGATGTTTTCTTCTTTGTTATTGAAGGAACTCCGGATGTACTTGTTGGGGAAGAGAAAACAAAAGTTGAAGTAAACAGCCTGGTGGAAAGCCCAAAAGATATTGTGCATTGTATTTATAACAATAGTGATAAAGTGGTCAGGGTTCTGGTTGTAAAAGCTCCAAAACCTGTAGCAAAGACAATAGTATTATAGATTAAACATGAGGCTGTCTCAAAAGCACTATCCAAGGTCATTTCGAGCATTAGCGAAAAATGACTTAAATGTTAGACTTCCGAGACTGCCTCTTTTTTAGAAATATTGAATTAGTAAATATTAACCAATAGGTAAAAATGAAAAATATACTTATAAAACTACTCAAAGCTCCATGGATAATACTGGCTGCTACAATCTTAATCAGTGCTTTGTTTTTTATGGTAATGAAGAATAACTCCAGGATGGAAACCAATCTTGACAAGTACATGCCACAGGACCATCCGGCTTTTGTGTATAGCGACCAGGCCGAAGAATGGTTTGGAATAAACGATGGAATTATTGTGGCCATCGAAAATCAAAATGGCATATTTAATACTGCAAGCCTGGATACATTAAAACAGCTTACCAAAAGATTGCAGAAAATGGAGGAGATCGAAAAAGCCGATGTAACCTCTTTATATACTGCCGATAACATTATTGGCACTGAAGACGGTATGGACGTAAAAGCTTTTTATAAACGTGTCCCAAAGTCTGAAGAAAAATTAAATGAGCTAAAGCTCAATGTTGAAAATAACGAAATGATTTTTGGCCGTTTAGTATCATTTGATGAAACAGTAACTGTGGTAATTGCAGAAATTAAAGATGATGTTTTTACACAGGAATTTTATGAGGAAATACTTGAACTGGCAGCTTCATTCCAAACCGAAGATATTAAAATACATGTGGCCGGCCGGCCGATTGTGGAAGGTACAATGGCTCTTTTGGGCCCTGCTGATATGAAAAAGATGGTACCGATCGTACTGCTTGTCATAACACTTGTCCTGTTTTTTATGCTCAGAAGTATAAAAAGCACCATACTCACAATGCTCGTAGTATTTTTCAGTGTTTTATGGGCATTTGGATTGATGGCACTGGTCAACATCCCCATATACGCCGTTTCTACTATGATCCCTGTTATGCTTATTGCCATAGGGGTTGCCGACGGCATTCACCTTTATAGTCATCTTCAACTATTTCTGCGAAAAAATCCGGATGCAGGCAAAAAAGAAGCAAGCATTGATATGATTAAACATATGTGGAAGCCTGTAGTAATGACTTCCATAACAACGGCAGTTGGGTTCATATCCTTACTCACATCGCAGGTTTACCCGATTAAATATTTCGGGATCTTTACGGCCTTCGGAGTATTGGCAGCCATGTTATTTTCTCTGACCCTGATACCGGCAGGAATTATGATTTTTGGTCTGCCAAAAGTTAAAAAAGCCAAAACAAAACAAACAAATGATAAGCCCGGCCTTGCTGACAAAATTGCTTCCTGGGTTGTGAAAAGGAAAAGTATCTCCATTATTGCTACCGCTGTAATCATTGTTCTTTCAATCATAGGAATGCAGAAAATATGGATCAACTCAAGCTTCCTCGATAAATTTGAAAAGGATAGCGAAATTGTTCTGACTGATAAGTTTATCAATGAACATTTTGGAGGGACGACCACACTCAATCTTATTTTAGATGCCGGGGAAGAAAACACGGATGTTTTCAAAGAGCCTGAAGTGTTGAGGTTGGTCGATAAAATGCAAAAGACAGTTGTACAGGAGCTGGAAGTTGTAGGAAATTCATTTACACTTACCGATTATGTAAACCGGATGAACAAAGTAATGAACGCCGACAAGGAAGAGTTTAATACCATCCCGGACAGCAAAAACATGATCGCTCAATACCTTTTGCTCTACGAAATGTCGGGAGATCCGGAAAACCTGAATAAGGTTGTTGACTATGAATACTCAAAACTGAATGTAAATTTCCAGCTTAAAAGTGATAATTCCAAAGCCATTAATGCAGCATTGGCAGTAATAAACAGCTTTGAGGATGATTTTGAGGAAAATGGCATTACAATCAACTATGCAGGCAGTGGTTATAAGGGGCTGGTTTTTACCGACCTGATCCTCGAAGGGCAGATCATGAGCCTGATCCTGTCGTTGATCATTGTAATTATTCTATTGGGAATTATGTTTAAAAATATCAAACTGGGATTGATAGGAGCTGTCCCTATTGCAGTTACAGCCCTTATCAGTTTTGGGATCATGGGGTTTTTAGACATTCCCTTAAGTACCACAACAGCATTGCTTTCAAGTATTGCCATCGGTATCGGGATTGATTACGCAGTACATTTCATTGAGCAATATAAATTAAACGCGATTAATACGGGGAACAAGCTGCTAACTGCCCAAAAAACCATGGCACATTCAGGTAGGGCAATCAGCTTTAATGCCATTGTTGTAATTGCAGGCTTTTTGGTATTGTTGTTCTCTGTATTCCCACCCAACCGTGAACTGGGAGCACTGGTCTCGCTAAACATGTTCACAAGTTTTGTGGGTACGCTTAGCATTATGCTTGTATTGCTTAATGTTTCAAAAATATATTTTAAAAAATAATCAATAAAGGAGAACACGGATGACACAGATTAAACGGATAGTCACAGATAAAGATCAGTGTAAATCAGTCAAATCCGTGTCATCTGTGTTCAATTAAAAACAATTAAAATGAAAAAATATGAAAAACTTAAAAATCCTGATATCAGTATTTGCAATCATCGTTTCAATGAGCTATCAGGGAATGGCTCAAGATATGACAGCAAGGGAAATTATAGAAAAAGTCTACAATCGTCCTGAAGGTAATGACCAGACTTCTAACTTGACAATGACTTTAATAAATAAAAGCGGAAAGGAAAGAATCAGAAATATCAAACAGTTTACAAAAGACATGGGTGAAATGGAAAAAAACATCATGTTCTTCCAGTCGCCTGCCGATGTAAAAAACACTTCATTCATGAGTTGGACTTACGATTCGGATAAAAACGATGATCAGTGGATTTATCTTCCAGCCTTAAAAAAGGTAAAAAGGATTTCCAGCGACAGCAAAAGCGATTATTTCATGGGATCGGATTTCACCTATGACGACTTGGGAAACCGCAAAATTGATGACGACACCCATCAGCTTCTGCGTGAGGAAGCCATTGATGGGGTTGATTATTATGTGGTGGAAAGCATCTCTAAAGATGAAGATTATATGTACTCCAAAACCATTACATGGATCAGGAAAGATAACTTCATTGGGCTAAAAAAAGAATTCTATGACGAAGATGAAGAATTGCTGAAAACCTTAAAGATTAAGAAATTTGAAGAAATCTCAGGCTTTTTGATCATAACAAATTCTGAAATGCACAACGTTCAGAAAAATCATAAAACAAGGATGGTTCTGAGTAACATCAATATAAACACCGGAATTTCCGATTCTAAATTTACCGAACGGATCATGATGAGGGGATTATAAATCAAATATACAATTATGTAATGGTTCAATTATTCAGCATCAATCAATTACAAGCATTGTATCATTAATTAAATTATGAAAAGAATAACAATCATACTAATTGCCATCAGCTTTGCCATTAGTGTAAAGTCACAAAATGTTGACATAAATGGTTTTGTAAGGAATTACACAGGGATACAGTATAATAATGGCAATTTAAATATGCTGCAAAACACCCTCAATATAAATTTTGAAAAAATGGGCGACCGGGTGGCCTTTAAAGCCAACCCTATGTTTTATCTTTATGGTATTGACAGCCTTGATTTTCGAATGCGGGAAATTTATCTCGATTTGTATTTTGACAATGTAGACATCCGTATAGGGAAACAGCAAATTGTTTGGGGAAAAGCCGATGGGGTTTTTATCACCGATATTGTTTCACCGCTTAATCTTAGCGAGTTCCTGCTGCCCGACTTTGACGAGATCAGAATAGGCGTTTATGCTGCAAAAATTAATTATTATTTTGGCAACAGCACCATCGAAGCCATCTGGAAACCAATTTATGCCGGCAATGAGTTTCCGGCGCCGGGCTCAATATGGTTTAAACCACCTGAATTTCCGGCTCCGCCAACTTTTGATTATTCAAAGGAAAATATAAACCCCAGTCTGGAAAACAGTGAGGTTTATTTGAAGTATTCATTATCCTCCTCTGCCATCGACTTTGATTTGATGGGGGCATATACATGGGATCAAACTGCAAGTATGTATACGGAAAAGGAATTTGAAATGGATTCAATGGGCAATCCAATACTTACCGGATTACTAATTACTCCTGATCATCACCGTTTAACAGTTGCCGGTGGTTCATTTACTACTGATATTAAGGGTTTTGTACTTCGTGGTGAAGCCGCTTATTACAATGGTAAATACTTGCAAACGGCTGACCCAACAGCAGAGGGAGCGCTCACACAAAAGGATTATTTGCATTATGTTGTCGGGCTTGATTATGGTATCGGTAACCTGAAACTAAGTGCTCAGTTTATCCAGAAATATATCATGGATTATAATGATTTTATTACTGAAGAAGAATTTGGCAACACCATGACCTTCCTTGCCCATTACGATGCAATGCGGGAAACCTTGCATCTCGAACTGTTTTCATATGTCGGGCTTAATTATGGCGATGCTTTGATAAGGCCTAAAGTTACCTACGATTATAGCGACAGTTTTTCAATATTACTGGGATCAAATATTTTCGTTGGCGATAAAAGGGGCATGTTTGGCCGCTATGACGATAATTCCATGATTTACACAAAATTAAAATACAGCTTCTAATTGGGCAGGAATGCTTGGAGGGTTTTTTATAAAATCCTAAGCACGAATATATTCATTACCTTCGCTAAAACCATTATTCCATCTACTTATGAAAAAATATATCCTTGCAATCTTACTGCCTTTGCTGCTAACAGCATGCACCCAAAACAGCCGGCCCATCCCGGAAAACGTCAGCTTAGTTTTAGAAAAGGCGGGAGCGAACCGCTCCGAGCTTGAAAAAGTACTGGATACTTACCAGTCTCCGGAAGATGCCGAAAAATACGATGCTGCATGTTTCTTAATAGGAAATATGTCCGATAAGTGCTATACAGGATTTGAAGTCTCTGACACCAGCGACAATATCATCGGTTTTTCGGCTTTGGATTATCCTGATTATACGGCCATGACACGTGCATGGGATTCCATTGTCAGCATCCGTGGAAAGCTCCATCAGCAAAGGATTGAACTTGTGTATGATTATGAGATTATTAGCGCAGACTATCTAAGCGCAAACATTGACCAGGCTTTTCATGTGTGGAAGAACAATCCCTGGACGAAATTCCTGAGCTTTGATCAGTTTTGCGAGTATATCCTGCCCTACAGAAGCACCAATGAACCACTCGAAGAATGGCGGAATTATTTTGAAGAAGATTATGCATGGCTGAAAGATTCATTGAAAAATGAATCCGACCCGGTGGAAGCCTGCAAATGGATCAACAATGACATCAAATCCTGGTTCAGATTTGATCCCCGTTTTTATGAACACGCCACTGATCTTGGAATGACAGAAATGACTGAAGGGAAGATGGGACGCTGCGAAGACATGACCAACCTGGCGATTTACGCCATGCGTGCAAACGGCATTCCGGTTATGAGCGATTTTACACCTTACTGGGCCAAATCGGGAAATAATCATGCCTGGAATGCTATCATGGGAGCCGATGGCAAGATCGTGATCTTTATGGGTGGTGAATCCAATCCGGGAGATTATCGCCTGCGCCAGGCCAAGGCTAAAGTCTACAGGAAAACCTTCGCATTGCAGCCTGCAACATTAGCGGCCATCCTGGAAAAGGGGGAGAAAGCACCGGCCTACATTAACCGCAATGGCATTGTGGATGTTACCCGTGAATATGTACCGGTTTCGGATGTGGAACTACAACTGGATAAGAAAGCGCCTGATACTACACGGTTTGCATATATCTGCGTTTTCAATACGGGTGAGTGGAAAGCCATACATTGGAGTTTTATTGGTGAAGATGGCGGGCTGAAATTCACCGACATGGGCACCGATATTGCCTATCTTCCGGCATATTATACGGATGGCAAGATCATCCCTGCCGGCAAACAGTTTATTTTAACTGCAGAAGGTGAAATAGCAGAAAATCAAGCGGATTTTGAAAAGCCTGTTACCTTAAAGCTTAGCTCAACTACAAAAAGAGTGACCACTGAAACAACTGATTTTGCCGAGAAAGTTTTCCTGAAAGAGGGTGAAACCTATGAGCTGTTTTACTGGAGTGACAAATGGATATCGCTGGGAAAACAAAAAGCTTCAGGAAGGCCTCTGATCTTCAAAGATATTCCTTCCGGAGCCATGTATTGGCTGATAAACACAACCCCCACCAAAGACAGGCCTGAGCGGATCTTTACCATAAACGATGAGGGGAAGCAGGTTTGGTGGTAAATGTAAGTGTTGAGTGTTGGATTATGAATTTATGTCGGGTTGATTACTAATAAAATCATCTTTTATGCTTAGATTTATCTTGCTTCTGATTGGCCTGGCGGCCAGTGTATTTACCATTGCCATGAGCATTCGATTCGGACTTCGGGGGGCAAATGCCTGGGACCAAAGAATATGCAATAAGCTCAACAGCAGTTTTACCGGCTTCAAATGGCATTTCCGGATCCCACTAGCTATCGGTGTCATACCGGAATACTTCTACTTTCTTGTGCTCGGAAGGAGAAACTATTTCAGCAATCAATGGTGGGCCCTGCGGGCCGGTTCCTACCTCAGTTTACTGCTTTTCATTGCCGCATTATTCAATCGCAGCGCTGTAGAAAGTTATTATTCACTCAGCACCTTAAGCGAACATGGGGTCACAGCACTTTTCACTTCCGGCTCTGCATACTGGTACCTCAACATGGTCAACCTGCTATATGTCAGCCTTTTTGCGCTCATCATTATTGAAAGCATCAGGATGCACAAAGGCTGGGCACCCGTGAGGAGCATCTTGTATATAGTGATGAGCATACTGATGTCTTTAATCACACTCAGTGTCCTCATTCTGCTTATTGCAATAAGCATTTTGTATATTGCATATAAGATCATTAAGTTCTTTATGACCTCTTCCAGGAGAAGAAAGGCAGCTGCCCGGGACGATGATGATGGGGTTTCAGAAACACTTAACAACAATTACAGAATTTTCAGGGCAGAACTATATGCCTGGGAAAATGAAAGAAAGTCTGCAAGTTCATCCATCAAAGAAGAGGAAGAAACCATTATTAAGAGAAAGAGGCCGAAGATAAAAAGGAAACCAAGACCCAAATCAAAGAACGACGATATTCCAAAGTTTCATCCGATTAAGTAATTAACGGGCGATCTGTCAGGCACCGAATTTATACCCAATACTTGTCTTTTCAGTTTTCAATTCACCGGCATCAAATTCCAACACATCTTCTAATTTTAAAGTTGCCAAAACTTTTTTTGTCCTCTTGGCTTTCTGCAAACCAGCCATGCGCAGCTCCTGATTCCTGTATGCCTTCTCAACCAATTTCCTTATTGAACGGGCATTTCCAAAGAATTTATTACGATTTTTATACAAATGAGCTATATACTTTTTAATATGCTTTTCAGCATGAGCATCTGCCTTTAAGGCTTTTTGAGCAAGCATATTCATAGCAATCTCCCACAACTCATCTTCAGTAAAATCTTCAAAATGGAAGGTTTTGTCGAAACGGGATTTAATTCCCGGGTTCGTTTCTAAAAATCGTTTCATATTATCGGTATATCCGGCCACGATCACACCAAATTCACCCCGATGATCTTCCATTTCTTTTATGAGGGCTGCAATGGCCTTCTTACCAAAATCATCACTGCCGGAATTTGATCCACCTTCCGCAATAGCATAAGCTTCATCAATAAATAATATTCCGCCCATTGCTCTTTTTACAAGGTCTTTTGTTTTAATGGCTGATTTCCCTATATAGCCGGCAATGAGGTCACTGCTATCGGCATCGATCAAATGGCCTCTCTCCAACAAGCCCAAAGCTTTATAAACCTTGCCAATGATCCTGGCTACCGTAGTTTTACCGGTTCCTGGGTTACCCATAAACACTGAATGCATTGAAAATGCCTTCAGGATATCACGATCCATCTCCCTGTAATATTTTGTCAGGCGGATCAGCTCATGCACCTCCTGTTTTATCTGTGTAAGCCCGGTTAATGTATTTAACTCAGCCAAAGCTTCTTCAAGCAAGGGCGAATCTACATCCAATCTGAGTCTTTCTGTTATCTTGCTTTTAGACAAATCTTCAATATCCTCAGCATCGATAAGTGAAAGCATTTCTTTGCTTAATTCATCCGCTTCATATTGTCTGACCAATCGTATCCCCAAATTCATTTTGGCTTCATCAACCATCGAGTGTACCAGGCGGGCATTCCCAAAAGTACGGTCACGTTTGCGAAAAGCATCGGTAACGATCTTTTTCATTTTCTCTAATGCAGTATCCGACAGCACAACATCTTTTTCATCGGCAGCATATTTAGCAATTTCCACCAACTCATCAGGTGTATAATCATCGAAATGATAGTAATTACGGAAACGCGATTTCAAGCCGGGATTTGAGTTGATAAAGCTCTCCATCTCTTTTGGATAACCTGCCACCATAATGGCAATATCGCCTGGCCCGTCACTCATCTCCGTAATAAGCGCAGCAATGGCCTCAGGGCCGAAATCGTTCGGAGCTCCGTCCCTGTATAACATATAGGCTTCATCGATAAAAAGGATACCACCCCGTGCTTTTTTAATAACTTCCCTGGTATTCTTTCCCGTTGTCCGGACAAAACCAGAAATAAGATCATTGCTATCGACTGCATGTACATGCCCCTTGGAAAGCAACCCCATGGCGTGATAAATCTTTCCAAGCATTTTAACAACAGTAGTTTTGCCTGTACCGGGATTTCCGGTAAAAACACTATGCAGATTGATCTCTTCATCCTCCTCAATTCCTTTTTCTTCCCTGAATTGCAGGTAACTCACATAATCAACGTATTCCCTGACTTTCTTTTTTATTTCTTTCAGGCCGATGAGCTTATCCAGTTCGGCCAATATTTCGTCAAGCGGCCGGTCATCAATAACAATATTGCTATTATTATCTGTTCCCTCAGTATCTGTGTCTTTATCAGTATTTTTCTCTTCTTCAGATGACGAATCATCGGCCGTTTCCTCCTTTACCTTATCTGATATAGTAGGTTTGCCATAAAATTCCATCACATCTTCATTGATCAATGCTTCATAATCGCTGATCCTGTCAACAGTTTTATCCCCAACACTAAATGTGATCATGGCAACAACAGTGTCCATAAAAACCACTTCCAAACGATATTTATCATTGATCCATGAACCACCATCGGCACTCCCCCACCCTTCTGTAAATAAGAATGTCTCACCAGTACCCAGATCAGGTATGACATAACCAAAGCAATCCGCAACTCCTACCAGGAGCCCTGTGTCATCGTAATAGTTAAAGAAAAGTTCGCACAACCATTCATCTGATACTTTATTGATGAATTTAAATTCCGTCATAATGTACCGGGTATCTTTCGCACTGAACTGTTTAAGATAAACCCTTTTATCTTCCTCAATGTCACCACTGGGCGCTTCATAAGTTTTCAATGAAACGACCTCAAAATAGGGATTGTCGATCGGTGTAATTTTACCCGCATCTTCTATATGAAATTTTGTTGTACCAACCAGCACATCATCCATATATGCTTCCCATAAAAAATCCCCCTTTTCCCAATACTGCCCACGTTTATCTTTTCCCAGGCCAAAAACAATCATAATGACATTCTCATCCCTGGAAACAGTATATTCATTTACTTCGTTGCCATGTTCCTTGATTTTTTCATCTCCATCCAGGCTATACGCTTTAAAAGTAATTTTTATAGTCCAATCCTTATCATCGAAAAGCTTATTATAAAACTCTAAAGCAACACTCAGATAATTAAGTTCATTCTTATCAAATACTTTTCTGTACTTCCTGTGTTTGCCCATCGCCCGGTCCCATGCGTAGGTATTCAGACTTTTAAACTTATAGTACTTTTCTTTTTTACCCATGATTGATTAAGCGATATAATTTCCCGTAAAATTATTTTTTTGATAATGCATATATTGAAGGCAAGCATGCCCGGATTGGTTGATGTCAGCCAGGCATAATTTTGTTCATGCAAATATACACAGATAGCATGAAAAAAATTATTTTGTACTTTTAAAAAATAAACCAATATGTTTCGCCCTTGCGCGTACCGGCGAAATCTTGTGCAAAACTGACAAAAAACATGAAACACGAAGATAATCCGAAGAGTATTAAATTTTATATAAAAAGATATTTACAAGACAATGCAAAGTCATTGAAAAATAAAATCATAATTGATTTCCCGGCAGGTAACGGTATTACATCAAGATTATTAAATGAGATTGGAGCAAAACCAATACCGTTTGATTTATTTCCTGAGTATTTTAATATTGAAGGAATTGAATGTAAAAGAGCAAATATAGCATCCGGGCTACCCATAGAAGACAAAGTCGCTGATGGTTTAATTTGTCAGGAAGGAATTGAACACTTTAGTGACCAGTATGGAGCCTTAAAAGAATTCAACAGAGTATTAAAACCAAACGGCTTACTATTGATTACTACCCCAAATTATTCAAATCTCCGTTCAAAATTGAGCTATTTACTATCAGAAAGTGAACGTTTTAATTCGATAATGCCTCCTAATGAACTGGATAGTATTTGGATGTCAAAACATGATATCACAAGCGGAATATACTTTGGGCATATTTTTCTCATCGGCATTCAGAAGCTTCGGGTTCTTGCAAAATTATCAGGATTTAGAATTAAAAAACTCCATTTTACACGTATAAAATCAACATCATTAATTTTACTTCCACTATTTTATCCCTTCATCGTAATTTCAAACTGGATAACCTACAAAAAGAATTTAAGAAAAAACACAGACTACGATTATAATACCAAAAAGTCTGTATATCATGAAATTTACAAACTTTCTATAAATCCCAGAATACTCATTGGTGGAAACTTGATGGTTGAGTTCATAAAGGAACAAGACTTCAAGGATGTAAGTAAACAATTAAAAAGTAAACATAAAGAATTTGGATCAACATAGACAAATGCGTATTAATGGATTAGATTTGACTTAATTTTAATAAATGAATAATCTCAACAAAATATTAAATAGAACAAAATGCTTGTCAATAAAGATATGTAAATGGTTCTTTGGGGTTTTCGGAATATTTTCTTTTTTATTATTCGTGTTAAGCTTTACAGATATTCCATTTTATGCATATTACAACTTAGGAGTGGGACAATCTGCCTTGTCTGAAAACCCAAATATTATTGTTGTTCTGGGCGGAAGTGGCATGCCAAGTCCGGATGGATTAATACGAACTTACTATGCTTCTGAAGCTGCAAAGGAATATGAAAATGCTAAAATCATTATAGCACTTCCTTATAACGAAGAGGATAGTTTCCACCAATTAGACCTGATGGCAAATGAACTTATCATTAAAGGTATTGATTCATTGCGGATCAAATATGAGCCATTTGGCTTTAACACAAGGTCACAGGCTGTAAATATTGCATCAATGTTTAAACATAATAAAGAACAATTGGCACTTCTAATAATAACTACTCCTGAACACATGTATCGTTCAATAAAAACATTTAAGAATGTCGGATTTACTAAAGTAGGAGGTTTGCCTACTTTTGAAAAGCCTATTGATGAAGAAAAACTTAAAGAGACAGGAGAAACAGAAAGGATACATCTATCTTTCAGATACAATATGTGGAGCTATCTGAATTATGAGCTCCTGGTTTTAAAAGAATACTGTGCGATAATATATTACAAATTGAAGGGATGGATATGATACTCAACCTACGCAAAGAGTTATTTCCTGCTTCCCGTTAAAATAATCTCTGCCAGCTATTGTCCATTAAATCAAATAAGCTACTTTTGCTGATTATTAGAAATGATCAATAGAAATATTATACTAAAGACTGTAACCTATTTAATGATAGGTATAATGGTGCTGATGATTGCCAACAAAGCCTTGTTTATGCACACGCATAAAATGGCGGATGGATCAATAATAGTCCACGCTCACCCTTATAACAAATCAAACGATTCTAAGCCTTTTAAATCACATCAGCACACAAAAGCCGAATTTCTATTCTTTGCAAATCTAGAGATCCTTGTCCTGATTTCATTTATGGCTTTTACATTAATTAGTATTAAAAAGGGACTTCAGTATTCGTTTTATATATGTACAAATTATACCCGGGTATATAATCTCCTTTATAATCCCAGGGCACCTCCTCTTTCATAATATTACATTTCCTACAAATCTTTTTTAATTGATCCCATCCAATGGGATCCTGTTTCCCAGTAATGGTATATCGTGTATTTATCATCATACTGAGTCAGGAATGTTTTATTAATCAGTAAAATTTCTATTATGATCAGGTTAACATTTTTTTTAACTCTCTCTTTTTTGTCATTATTACAAACAACTTATGCGCAAAAAACAAAAACGGATGCCAATATAGTCGGGCATGTAATTGATAACAATGGAGAACATATACGCTTTGCTACGGTCAGTGTTTATGGTACCACAATTGGAACTACAACCGATGAAACAGGACACTATCAGCTAATTAATTTACCTGTTGGTACCCTGATAATTAAAGCGCAGTTTTTAGGTTTTAAAACTGAGCAAAAGGAAATCACAATACAAGCAGGTGAAGTGAAAGAATTAAATTTCAAGCTGAGGCGAGATGCTTTAGGGCTTGAAGAAGTAGTGATTACAGCAAACAGAAGCGGAGCAAACCGAACAGAATCTTCAACAATTGTAACGACTTTAACACCTAAGTTATTTGCCACAATACAATCAGTAAGCTTAAGCGAAGCTCTGAATTTTTGTCCTGGCTTAAGAATGGAAAACAATTGCCAGAATTGTGGTTATACCCAGGTTAGAATAAATGGGATGGGAGGCGCCTATTCTCAGATATTGATCAACAGCCGTCCGATTTTTAGCGGATTAGCGGGAATATATGGCCTGGAACTGATCCCTTCGAGCATGATTGAACGTATAGAAGTAATTCGTGGAGGTGGCTCTGCTTTGTATGGAAGCAATGCTATTGCAGGAAGCATTAATCTTATTTTAAAAGATCCTGTCAAGAATACATATGAGTTCGGAATAAATAGTGGCCTCTGGGGTATTGGCATGGATGGCTCAGGCAAGCCGGCACAAGATTATTCAATAAATCTCAATACATCCCTGGTGTCTGGTGATAGCAAAACAGGAATGTCTCTCTATGGTTTCTATCGCAACAGAGAACCTTTCGATGCAAATGATGATAGTTTTTCTGAAATACCCTCCCTGAAAAATGTCACTATTGGCACACGCTTATTTCACCGTTTTGGAAACAGGAGTAAATTGATCGCTGATTTTTTTCATATTTATGAAAGCAGAAGGGGCGGTGATAAACATGACTACCCTGTTCATGAAGCAGGAATTGCTGAAGCATTAGCCCATAACCTGAGCACCGGAGCACTGACGTATGAACATATTTTCAGGAAAAATGACTTGTTTTCGATTTACACTTCTGCTCAAAGAATAGACCGGGATTCCTATTATGGAGCCAAACAGTCCTTAAGTGATTATGGAAACACAAAAGATTTTTCCTATATCATAGGAACACAATACGATGCAAAACTCGGGATGTCAAGTCTAAGTGTTGGTGTTGAAAATCAGGGAGCATTTTTAAATGATAAAAAACTTGGATATCCTGATATCAACAATGCAGTGATTGTAAATGACTCTATTGTCAGCATTCCTCATACCAACAATCTTACAGTTGCTAAGCAAACTACGAATACAACAGGTGTTTTTGCACAATACGAAATTGACTGGAACAATTTGAAGGTTTCAGCGGGTGCACGATTTGATCATTATCAAATAGAAGACAAAGAACAATCCGGCTCTGCAAAATCAGGAAACGTATTAAGTCCGAGGATAACTTTAAAATATAACATCAATGAGTATTTACAGGCCCGAGCGAGCTATTCGCAAGGATATCGTGCTCCCCAGATATTTGACGAAGATCTGCATATTGAAACATCGGGTTCACGGCGGGTCATTCATAAAAATGCACCTGATTTAAAACAAGAAACAAGTCATAGTTTTATGGCATCACTCGATTTCAACAGGCAAGTAGGTAGTACATTTATCGGTTTATTGCTTGAAGGTTTTTATACGAAATTGAATGATCCTTTTTCAAATGAATACAGTGAGCCTGATGAGAATGGAACCGTAATATATACGAGGGTAAATGCTGAAGAAGGAGCAAGAGTTCAGGGAGTAAATATCGAATTGAATGTTGTTCCCTCTGAAAATATTTCCCTGCAAGGAGGTTTCACAATACAAAGCAGCAGATACGAAGAAGCCCAGGAATTTGATGAAAAAAACTTTTTCAGGACACCAAATGATTATGGATACTTAACTATTGATTGGAAAGTTGTTAAAAAATGGGGCTTCTCTACATCAGGAATTTATACCGGAAAAATGCTTGTGCCATATTTTGGGTTGCAAATCGACAATCCGGACGAAGGGGAACTTAGAACGAGCCAAAGCTTTTTTGACCTGGGGTTTAAAATACGTTACAATATAATATTGAATGGTGCTACCCTGCAACTTTATACAGGAATGAAAAATGTATTTAATTCATATCAAAATGATTTTGACAGCGGTATTGACCGGGACCCCGGATATATTTACGGCCCAATGAACCCAAGAACTGTTTACCTGGGATTAAAATTTGGAAATTTTCTTAAATAAGTCAGTGACATTGGCTGAGGGTGAAGCCCGAGGTGAACGCAGAGGACGATAAAAAAAGAAGTCGTGTCAAATTCCGACACGACTTCTTTTTTACATAAAGGCCTCTATTATTGGATAATAAGCTTTTTTGTTATTATATCATCTTCAATATAAAAATGAACTATATAAATGCCGGCATTCAAGCTTTCAACACTTATTATAGTCGATTTGCCAGTTACCTTTTTATCCAAAATCAGTTTCCCGCTATTGTCGAAAATTTTAAGCTGTTCGATTTCAAACCCAGACTTAAATTCCACAATACTGTTAGCCGGATTCGGATACAAACTAATAGTTTCAGGAGTTAACTCTTCGATAGAGAATTCAGGCCCGACTTTAATGTAATCTACCTTTGATTCAGTATTGGTATGGGTTCCATCTCCAACAGTGAGAGACACTGTGTAATATCCATCAAATTCATAAATATGATTTGGGTTCTGCAAGGTACTGCTTTGCCCATCACCAAAATCCCAGTCCCATGAAATAATATCACTTATCTGTTTATTTCCCTGATCAGGTTTTTTCGGGTATACTACATCTCTTTTTCCTGTCCCGGGTTCTGTTTCCTGAATAGTGTTGATAATATTCAAGGCCTGGGATGTCCCATCAACCGTTGCGACATACCAGTAGTCTCCGGTGCCTGTGGTCGGCACTTGCAGAGTAAATATCAATCCGGTTTCATTATAGATCTGAACCACAGCACTTGAGGTTGTAAGGGTTCCTGTTCCTGCATATTTATAAATATAAAAATGGTATGTTCCATTAAAGAATTGGTAAATAGTAGTGGTTTCAGGTCCAAAACCTGTTACGTCATCATGGTCGAGGGCTGCATAAGGAGCAGAATTTATTGAACCCTGATTGCTATAATATACATGGTATGTGGATCCTTCAATTTCAGGTGTTCTTAAATGCTCATCCAGGTCGCTGGGATCAGCGCCCCAGTTCAGGACAAATCGCATTTGACCAACACCGAGAATCGGAGATAGCGAAATATCTAATATTAAAGTACCTCCGGGAGGTATTGATACCTGATTGTTATTATAGGTAATATACCCATTTGCAGAACAAGTAACCAATTGCGTATTACTTGTAGAAAGATCAGTGAACTGAACTGTAAGAGGATGGAGGCCCTGTGTAGGTGTACCGGTATAATTAGCAAATAATGATCCTTGCGGCACATTTTCAATGAGATAATTACCCTGAGCATCCGTATAATCAGATAAGCCTGCAACTTCAACAAGGGCACCTTCAATCGGGGTGCCATCAACAGCATCGCTTACCATTCCTGTGAGCGTGCCGGTGCCCTGGCCTTCAACATGAATATAATTTTCTCTTATAAACATATCTTCATCAGTGCCATCACTTACAGTTAAGGAGACTGTATAAATGCCACCATTTTGATATACATGTGATGGATTTGGGACATCTGAAGTTTGTCCGTCACCAAAGTCCCATAACCAGGAAATAATATCGTTTTTCTGCTCATTTTCTCCACCAGGCTTTTTCGGATATTCGACGTCTGTTTTCCCTGTTCCGGGTTCTGTATCCTGAATGGTATTAATAATATTCAAGACTTGAGATGCCCCATCGACAGTTCCAACATACCAGTAGTCTCCTGTGCCGGTGGTCGGTGCCTGCAATGTATAGATCAATCCACTTTCATTATAGATTTGAACTACAGCACCTGATGTTGTAATTGTTCCTGTTCCTGCATACAGGTGAATGTAAAAATGGTATGTTCCATCAAAGAATTGATATATGGTAGTGGTTTCAGGTCCATAGCCAGTTACATCATCATGGTCAAGGGCAGCATAAGGCGCAGAAGTAATTGAACCCTGGTTGGCATAATAAACATGATAGCTTGTTCCTTCAATCTCAGGTGTTCTTAAATGCTCATCAAGGTCGCTGGGATCTGCGCCCCAGTTCAGGACAAATCGCATTTGATCATCACCGAGGATCGGAGATAAAGAAATATCTAAATTGAGTGTACCACCCTGGGGTATCGACACCTGATTATTACTATAAGTAACAAAACCACTTGCAGAACAAGTCACCAATTGTGTATTGCTCGTAGATTGGTCAGTGAATTGAACTGTCAGGGGGCTGTCACCCTGTGTAGGTGTACCGGTAAAATTAGCGGTTAATGATCCTGCCGGCACATTTTCAATGATATAATTACCTTGTGCATCCGTATAATCTGATAAACCTGCAACTTCAACCAGGGCACCTTCAATTGGCAAGCCATCCAGGGCATTGGTAACAGTTCCGGTCAGTGTACCACCGGTACTGCTCCATCCGATTTTACTGAAATAAGCAGTGGGACCATTGAATTGCCGGACGACTTGACAGAAT
>Ga0255374_10020_pt1 | contig 19647 bp, 18 predicted proteins | sample ANMaggSeSYBR01H4_FD_182088 | JGI IMG/M metagenome (GOLD analysis project Ga0255374, IMG submission 182088) | Sediment cell enrichment communities from methane seep in Santa Monica Basin, California, United Staets - ANME aggregate JGI... | ecosystem: Environmental > Aquatic > Marine > Cold seeps >... | reverse complement strand
AACGTCAATTTCAGCAACCTCGTCCTGCAGCACTTCATCACTCATCGCATCCATATCCGCGCCTGTACGCACCTTATGCCCTGGGCGCAGAAGCCCAATGCTTTCCGCGATTGCCTTTGCGGTATTCGGATAATCACCTGTGATCATGATCGTGCGAATGCCCGCGCCAATTGCTTTCATCAAGGCTGGTTTCACTTCTTCGCGAGCTGGATCAATCATCCCTATTAAACCTGCAAAGATCAGGTCTTTCTCTAAACTTTCGCTGTCCACCTGATCGGGTTTCGCGGATACCACACGATATGCCATGCCCAACACACGCAGCGCATCTTTCGTCATCTCATCATTTGCTACGGTGATCTCTTTGCGTTTTTTTTCACTCATCGCTTCATAAGTGTTGTCCATTTTCTGAACGCGGTTGCATAATTTTAAGACCACATCTGGAGCACCCTTGACAGCAACCACGTATGATTCTTTCTCGCTTTTTCTATCAATTGGGGATAGGTCATCTTTTGTTGGCTCATTCACCGTGTGCACGGTTATCATGCGTTTCCGTTCAGAATCAAAAGGAACCTCGCCTGAGCGCGGATAGGCGACATTGAGTGCCTCTGCCTGCGCGCCAGCTTTTGCTGCCGCCACCAGGATAGAGCCTTCGGTGGGATCACCAATAATGCGGTACGCCTTATTCCCATCCTCAAGCACCTCTTCAAGCTGGGAATCGTTATTCAAAGTACCCACCCATAACGTGGTCGAGATACCAGGGAAGTCATGAATATCTACCTTGTTACCGCCATCCAAGAAATCACCTGTTGGTATATATCCACTGCCTGTAACCTCCAGCGCCTTCCCATCTAGCCAGATACGAGTTACTGTCATAGCATTTTGTGTAAGTGTGCCGGTTTTATCTGAACAAATCACAGTTGCAGAGCCAAGTGTTTCAACAGACGAAAGCCGGCGGATCAGCGCATTTTTCTTAACCATTTCGCGCATGCCTAATGCCAGGCTGATTGTAACTACCGCAGGAAGGCCTTCCGGTACAGCAGCAATCGCTAAACTGACCGCTACCATGAACATTTCTAAAATATCCCCACCCTCAATCCAGCCGGATATAAATACCAGACCGCTGATCGCCATGCTGGCCCAGCCAAGCGTCTTGCCAAGCTCATCCAGCCGCCGTTGCAGTGGGGTGTCTTCTTCTTCTACAGATTGCAGCATTTTAGCGATCAATCCAAGCTGCGTATACATACCCGTACTAACAACAACGCCTTTTCCGCGCCCATAGGTCACGACTGTTCCGCTGAAGGCAGTGTTCTTGCGGTCACCTATAGACGCTTCCGAATCTATCACGGATACCGCATTCTTTTCAACCGGTACAGATTCCCCGGTAAGGGCAGCTTCTTCTATTTTTAAATTAATTGCTTCTATAAGGCGCACATCAGCAGGGATAAAATTGCCGGTCTCCAGGAATACAATATCCCCGGGGACCAGTTCGCGCGCAGGAAGGGACACACGGTGCCCATCACGCAGAACCTGTGCCTCAGGGGAAGCCATCTTCTTGAGCGCTTCCAGTTCCTGCTGTGCCCGGCTGTCTTGTACCACGCCCATTACTGTGTTCAGCACAACAATTGCAATAATTGCACCGGCGTTCACAACTTCACCAAGGAAAGCAGAAATGACCGCTGCGATAATCAGCATAAGGATCACAAAATTGTTTAATTGCTCATACACTAGCTCTAAAAAGGTGGTTTTCTTTCCTTCTGCAAGCTGGTTAAGCCCATATTTTTCCTGGCGCTTTGCAGCTTCTTTGCTAGAAAGACCCTTTTCGATCTCAGAGTTTAGTTTCTTCAGGACTTCTTCTCGGCTTAATGCGTGCCAGGTAATATCAATATCGTTTGCCGCAGAGGTACTTCCCGCGTTGTTTTTTGCAGGCATATAAATACTCCTTAATAAATTATTTTAGGCTGGGGGTTTAAACAGCCACACAACCGAACAAGTTTAATCTATTTTTCAATCAGGCGCAATGCGTGTGCCAGGGGGCAAGCGCGTACCTTTAGGAATAACCACAATGCCATCCCGTATAATATAAAGGTCTTCATCCTGATCCACTCCACGCGGGAAGGGGAGGATCACCGTCCCTGGCCCAATACTGGCATTCTTATCAATGATTGCACCCTCAATGTGGCAATTCTTGCCTATCCCAAGCACCATGTCTTTTTCTATCTCGTCTCCGCGGCGGAAGAATCCGTAGTAGTCTGCACCCATTAAAATTGACCGCTTGATTTTCCCTCCGCTCCGGATCTGGCTGCGCAACCCAATAATTGAGCTGCTGATCTCTGCTTTCTGGACCCAGCACCCTTCTGCAATAAGGGTATCCTTCATTTTACTTTCCTCAATTAGCGACCCGGGCAGGAAACGCGGGTGGGTATATATCGGCCATCCTTCATCGATCAAAGAGAATGGTGGATTCTTGCTCGCGATCTCTAAATTCACTTCATAAAAAGAGCGGATCGTCCCGATATCTGCCCAATATCCATCATATTGATATCCGTATACTTGTTTTTCCCCAACAGCCTGCGGAATAATATGCTTCCCAAAATCATCTTTATCGTTCTTTTCCAACATGTCAATCAGCACATCTGTGTTGAAAAGATAAATCCCCATCGAGCCAAAATAGGGGCGTTCAGAATCTTCCTGGCTGACCATTTGTTCCAAGATTGACGCGTCTTTTGGCTTTTCTGCGAAGCGTACGATGCGCTCACCGCGATCTCGCTTCAGGATACCTAATCGCGACGCTTCCTCCCGCCGAACTGGCTGCACCGCTACAGTTACATCTGCCCCTTTATCCCAGTGAAATTGAACCATCTTACCGTAATCCATTCGGTACAGATGGTCTCCTGCCAGCACTAATACAAACGGAACACGCGCGGATTTGATCTCATTGATCTGCTTACGCACTGCGTCAGCGGTCCCCAGGTACCATTCTTGTACACTAGGGGTCTGCTCAGCAGCCCAAATCTGTATCCACCCAGTGTGAAACATATCAAAATAATAGGTGTGTGTAATATGCCGGTGAAGAGAAACGGAATTATATTGCGTTAATATAGCAATTTTATATACACCGGAGTTGATACAGTTACTAATAGGAATATCGATCAAACGATATTTTCCGGCTATCGGCACGGCCGGCTTTGCTCTTTCTTTTGTCAATGGGTAAAGGCGCTTTCCCTGCCCTCCGCCCATAACTACTGCCATGATATTATCAAAGGCTTTCATGTCTTCCTCCTCATACACCATTTGTAAATCTCTATGATGTTGATTTGAATAACTTCTTCCTATTACTTAGTATACAGGATGTGATTTTCTCATTGTCCAAAAAATCTTATTTCCTCGTGTAAAATGAATATAATTAACTGAATTCAATAAATATTACAATGAAAATTTCAACAGACAACTCACAAACCGAGAATATTGAATCCGCACAATCTCAATTATCCAAAAGTCCCTTCTTACGGTTTAGGAAAATGATCGAAAAGTATTTTGGAGAACAAAAATTAACCGAAACGCGAAAAGCGATTGTGTTAAACGATCTGGTGGACGCATCATCACCTGGAAATGACTTCTTCGTCATGATCCTGTTTTCCAGCGCCATCGCCACGTTCGGCCTTATTGCCGACCTTTCCGTTGTGACCATCGGAGCTCAGTTGATAGATCCGCTTATGTCGCCCATCCTCGGCTTGTCGATAGCATCTCTCTCTGGCTTGCACCGGATGTTCAACCGATCTATTGCCGCGATCATCAAGGGCGCCGGAGCTGCGATAGGAATATCTGCGTTGATATCCTTTTTTACTTACCGCTTGCCATACAGTATCCATGCATCAATCCCCCATGAGATCATGGTGCGCACAACTGTGTCCCCGTTTGACCTTGGTATTGCCATTGTAGGAGGCGCGGCAGCAGCTTATGCGCTGGCTCACCCCCGCTTAGATGCTGCTCTACCGGGGGTAGCGATAGCAACCGCGCTTATGCCCCCTCTTTGTGCAATTGGGTTTGGTATCACATTCCAGAGTACGTTTATTATCCTCGGCGCGGCCCTTCAGTTTTTTACCAACTTTGCTGCCATTGCTTTCGCGGCAATTATCACATTCGCTTTGTTGGGTTTCGGTCCGAATAAGTTCAAAAAAGACAAGGATCTCTCTCGCTCTGTATTAGTGTCCGCTATCATGGTGCTCATCATCGCCATTCCCCTTACGATATTAGCCTGGAATTCTGTTTCTACCGTGCGCCTTAACAATCACGTCAGCGATGTGATCATGGGCACTTTGCCAGATACTGTGCAGCCGCAGTTGGTTGATCTGGAAATAAATTCTGTTGAAAACAAAACAGATATTACCGTTACTTTGCGGATGGTTAGGGAATTAACCCCTCCAGAAACACTTTTCTTGCATACCGCACTTGTTGATCAACTGGGAGCCCCTGTCACAATACAGATCGTTATGCTTCCAATGCAAATTATCGATTAATGCGTTCTGTTTGACTTCCCTTCTTGTTGTGTTTATCTCTCTTTTTTAAAAGAATAGGGCCTATTCGATCAAGCACCCCGCCAAAGATGTTTTCAACAAATCGAGAAACCGCCATCCATCCAGGTACATAAACAGTCCGTTTTGGATGATTTATCAACCGCCATAATGCTGTGTTAACCTGATCGGTTGAAATGATAAATCTTTCAACAGGGATGCTTCCGCCATTCTCTAGCTCTCTAGACCGTTTGTAAAACTCAGTTTTTACAGGACCAAGCCGCATTACACTTGCTCGAACATTAGAACCTTTCAATTCGCGGTACAGTGATGTGGTGAAGGCGTCTATAAACGCTTTACTGGCTGAATAAACTGCGATTCCTTGGTTGGGTAAGCCGCCTGCGATCGAGCCAATATTAATAATATGCCCTTTTCCTCTCACAAGCATGCCCGGGAGGAACTGGGTTGTCAAGTGCATCACACCCATCATGTTCACTGCTGCCATCTGTTTTGCCAACTCCCACGGCATATCAGAATAATATCCATACCATCCAAAACCTGCATTATTGATCAAGATATCAACATCGCCAATCGCAGCGTTGATCTTTTTAAATAGTGCTTCGCGCTCATTCTCTATACTTATATCTGCTGCAAAAAAATCTGCTTTGCCGCCTTGATCAATTATTTCTGCTTGCAAATCTTTCAACCGTTCTTCCCGGCGGGCTGTTAATACAACATGTAGCCCTGCTTGAGCCAGAAACCTTGCAAATGAAGCGCCAACGCCCGATGACGCGCCGGTTATTACGGCGGTCTTATTCTTCCATGAAATTGACATATATATACTTTAAACCGAGTTTACCGGATACCTTCTTTTTCTTTTATTTGTATCAGCCACCTGACAGTATCTTTAATTGTGGCAGCTAAAGCCCGTGGATTATATCCTAACTCTCGCTTGGCTTTTTCACAACTTATATTTGAATTGCTCTGTAATGTTTTTAAAGAATAGTCTGTAAATTTTGGGGTTTTCTTCGTCAAGCCATAATACAATGGCATGATCTTTGATCCTATCTTAGCTATCCACATCGGAATGGTAACTGCAACTATTCGATAGCCAAGAGCATCCTGAACCAGTTTCTTCAACTCAAGCACCTTGATCTGCCGGCCAGACAGAATATACACCTCCCCTGCCCGACCGTTCTCACACGCCAGAACATGTCCGCGAGCAACATCTCGTACGTCCACAAAATCATAGGCCCCCGTTACCAAGAAATGTAATTTTCTTCGCAGCCAATCCGTCAGAAGTTCTCCCATTTCCGATCCACGGTAATCATGCGGCCCAATCACCCCTGTAGGGCATACGATCACGGCATCTAGGCCATCTTTTACCGCATCAAGCACAGCCAAAGACGCTGCTGCTTTTGTTCGATCATATCCACCCACCGGGTTGTCTGGGTCAAACGGAACGCTTTCATCGATCTTTCCTTTCCAGTCCCGGCTGAGAGCGTGAATTGAGCTTGTATACACTAAACGGGCGACGCCTGCGTTTTTTGAGGCCCGGAGAACATTTTTTGTCCCTACCACATTCACTTTCCACATCCAATCATTCTGCCCCGGCATAATGGAAATCACGCCCGCAAGATGAAAAACGGTGTCGATCTCTTTCATCGCCTGGTCCAGGGATAACGGATCAAGGACATTCCCCTCCACGAATTCAATGTCAAGCCCTTTCAAAGAAGAATTATCTTCGCCCGGCAGGATCAAAGCGCGTACACGCTTGCCTTCTGTCAGAAGTTCTCTAACCAGCACATTCCCAATATGCCCTGCGGCGCCTGTTACTAAGATCATACCTCTCTCCTTCGTAGTCCATCTAAGATCATCTGGACGCCTTTGGTTGTTACTTTTTCCCAATCCGCCGCGTCCGGGTCAACAATTCCCTGCAGAAGAATTCCAACAGCCAGAGAAATTAGTACCCATGCTGCCTCTTCCGCATCTATATCTGCCCTGAAAGATCCTTCCTTTTTTCCTTCGTTGATCAAGCCGGAAAAACTTTTCTGATACTGCCGATACGGCGCTATCACAGCTTTCCAAACTTCTTCATCGCGGCTTGCCTGTACCATAAACTCCATAAACATCGGCATTTGCCCGCTCGCCGCCTGGAATATCACCCCAAGTGTGCTGCCCATGTCTTGAATAGACTGGGGTACGCTTTTCTCCGGTATGCGTTTTGCGAAAAGCTGGGTGTCGATTCCTCTCAGCCAATCCTGCATAATAGCCAGAAATAATGCCTGCTTAGAAGGAAAATGATGATAAAACGCCCCTTTGCTAACCCCCGCTTCCCCGCAAATATCAGATACGCTTGCAGCATCGTACCCTTTGCGGCAAAGCTCTTCGATTGCAGCGTCCATGATCTGGCTGCGGGTTTTTTTGCTTCTTGTTTGCATATAAATACCGACCAGTCGGTCGGTATTATTTTATTACAAGTTCAATCTTTGTCAAGCCCAATTCTTGGCTCAGAGCATTAATTGATCACGGGCAGCGCTCAAGCTCCAATTTCTTGATCACCTCTGATCGCGCGAGATTGTTCCCGGCTTTATTCTGCACAACAATTTGATAATTTACCACATTAAATTCATAAGCGTTGTAATTCGGGATAGCCTCGGAAAACAAAGTAACGCTGAAGTGCCCATCAGATTTTCGCACCATCGCCCGCCCAGAATCCCATTTTGTTGTTCCCGCTCCTTCGATATCCCAGAATCTTATAAACAGAATCGCTGCGTATGCGTCATCTGGATGCGTAACATCAGCCGATATCGTAATTTCGCGGCTTCCGCATGCGCCGTTGCCATAATAGAACTTATCCAAATTGTGTTCTATATTATGAATTGTCATTTCCTCGGGGGTTGCCGTTGGAGAAGGGGTGTCTGTCGCTTTTGGGTCTTCAGGCTCCGTGGCTGAATCTTGCGGCTGCTGAACCTGCTGTCCGCCCTCAATGATAATTGTCGCAGTAGAAAAATCGCTCCATGCACCCCCGCTGTTCTGCGCACGCACTCTGATAGTATGGCTTCCGGAAACACTTGGCTGCCATACATATTTCAAAGCAACCACATTTTGGTTCGAGTCCGAGCTGGCAATTGAACTGACCACTTCTCCGTTCACGCTTAATTCAATAAGGGATACGCCTTCTGTGCTGGTTGCATGATATGCTATCTCAACCGGCCCCATCGGCAGAGAAGCCCCGTTACCGGGAGAATCAACCCCGGCTTCAATTGAGGCTGCCTTCGGCTGGCTGCTCCCCCCATCACCACCTAAATCAATAGATAAGGGGCCAATATCACATGCGATAATTACCAATAAGAGGATTATTCCTGTTACAACAAACTTGGTCCTTTTCATTTTTTCACCTCTCCTTTTCTTCCTTTATGTCCTTACAAATTAACCTTCTTTATTATAGCAATTTTGTCATGAACATTTCAATGATATCTATTCGATTTCTGCCTTTGGATAATAAAAAGCAAGCATTTCGTTCCAGTACGCTAAATATTTCCACCGCCCCCATTCCTCATATATTCTCAGTCCCTCCTCCTCAGAAAATTGCTTGTTTTTAAAATATTTTGCTTTCATAAAACTGCGGAACACCGTGTCAACCGGGATCTGATCATATCGCCCCAATAACATCAACATTGAGGCTGCCGCATAATTTCCTACTCCCTTAATTTCGATCAGCCTTTTTTTAACCTCTGCGGTAGGTGTTGAAGTGTTAATAAGGTCATTCAGATTCAGGCCGCCGCTGGTTATCCGCGCAGACAATTCATAAATATACCCTGCCCGATAACCTAATCGAACGCGGTCTTTAAATTCCTCTAAGGATACTGATGAGATTGATTCCGGCGTAGGAAAGGAGCGAAGAGCTGGGTCTCCTGGAAATGGAACTCCAAATGAATCAACCATCTCTTTCACCATTCGTTTTGTTCCTCCCCACTGAATATTCGTTGTGCAGATCACTTTTACCAGATCCTCAAAGATCTCCGGAGATCTCAGTAAATACCCTCTGCCTTCCTTGAAATTCTTCCATTTATGCCCTTTCTTCTTACATAGGTCATAAAAACCTTGTAGATTTTCATCTAAACGCAGCATATATCGAACACGTTGGATTATTTCGTTACGCTCAGCTTGTAATAAGACACCCTCGTGCTTTACAGTGGCAATTATCTTCGGAAATTCTCTGCCCTGGGCTGCTGCATGGATATTAATAACCTTGCCTGATGAGAGCCGCTCCACACGAGAAAACGACTCCACTTTCTCGTCAGGGATGTTTGGCAGCAAGTTTACCCACCCATGCGAGCGCAGCGTGGAAGGTAATATATATGGTTTTTTTATCGAAACAATTATCTCAGTATGCAAGTATCAAAATCCTTCCCTATATTAATAAACGAGACATGAAACACCGACCTCACCGATGTGAACCGTGCGCTCTAACCAGCTGAGCTGCGCACCCTTTTACGAAGACGATTATAAGTGAGGTCGTGGGGAGAAAAGATAAATCCAAAGAGAACTTGCGATGAGCCGCATGCCAGGCAATTTTTTCTCATGGTTAGATTTAAGCTCAGCTCATATTCCAATAATAGCCTGTCTGCAGGTTCACAAGCAGCATCTCAATTGGTTTACTTTCCTGGGATATTTAAATAAGCAGCGAATGCGTTTTTTGAATATAATATAGATAGATGAAAACAAGTAGGGTATTATGGAAGACACACCGCGTGAAAGCAATTCTGAATTATCCGAATGGGTTAAGGGATTAAACTATTTTTATAATTTTTCCAAATTAATTGCATCTAAAAATGCTTCGCCAGGAAAAATATACCAAGGAGTTGTTGACCTCGTCCCGCCTGCATGGCAATACCCTGAGATAACCTGCGCAAAACTGGTAATTAATGATCGCGAGTTCTCAACAAAAAATTTTAAAGAAAGCAAATGGCAGCAGAAGGGTGATATTACAATAAATAGCGCTAAAGTCGGCTTTCTAATTGTGGGCTATTTACTGAAAAAACCTGAAGCAAATGAGGGTCCTTTCCTGAATGAAGAACGATATTTGCTTAATTTGGTATGTGAACGGGTAGGCCAATTTACCAAAAGCAAGCAAATAAAGGCTATGCTTCAAGAGGGCGATGTAAAATTCCGCACCATGGTGGATGAAGTCAATGATGGTATATATATTTGCGATCTCAATGGTACGCTCATATATGCCAATCGCGCCCTGGCTTGCATACTCGGCTTTGAGCAACCTGCAGCCATCATCGGCAAAAGATTTCTAGAGTTTTTACCGCCTGATAAAGGCAATGTGTTAACCGAGCAGTACCGGACAGCGATGTCAAGCGAAATCAATTCAGCGCTGATTACGACCGAAGTCATTAAGCAAGACGGCACAAGCGCGTTCATCGAGATCAATCCTGCGACCTTCATCAAAGATGGCAGGCTGGTGGGCAACCAGGGTGTGGTGCGCGACATCACCGAACGCAAGCAAGCGGAAGCAAAATTCGAGCACCTGAGTACGCAGGATTCCCTTACCGGATTATATAACCGCGCTTTCTTTGACGCAGAAATGAAGCGCATGGAACGGGGAAGGCAATTCCCGATTAGCATTGTTAGAGTAGATGTGGATAATTTGAAGAATGTAAATGATGTAAAAGGGCACCAGGCTGAAGAAAAATTACTTAAACGTGTGGCGCAAGTACTGTTTAAATCTTTTCGAGGGGATGACATTGTTGCCCGCATCGGAAGAGATGCGTTTGCAATGCTGCTTCAAAACGTAGATGAAGATACGGCTGATGAAACCATAAAAAGGATTCGAGAAAATTTGCAGGAATATAATAATAATGAAAGTGTATCGGCTATAAGACTCTTCATTGGCGCAGGTACTGCGAAAAAAAAGGAGGGGTTGAATTCTGCATTAAAGCAAGCAGACGAATTTATATATCTGGAAAAGAAAAAGAATAAATATTCTTCTTGAATAGAAATATACGGTTTTATGCAAAAAGCTCCTCGATCTGGACTCGAACCAGAAACCTTGCGGAACGGAATTCAACTCCTGTGAGCATTGTATGGTTCAATCCAATTACCCGCAGTGTTAGCCCTTACCGTCTCATATGCATTGAACCTATACATATGCTTGAATAATGCATGCAAAAACCATATAATTAAATTGAATTAGGGTAGATTTTGGTTTTTGTTTGGTATCTACTCTAATGTGTTTCAGGTAAAGGAATGCCTTATTATTTATAATGGGTTATTAGGCGTTCCGCTTTCAAATTATTTACCGATCATGTGCTGTATACTTTGATAATTGATACAATGACTTTTTTGGAGGCAATATGATAAAACCCGAAGAGAAAAAGGTTGTTCACGAACCAGAAAATCTACCCGATCGCAGAAAACAGCCAGATCGAAGGGAGAGCATAACAGATCGCAGAAAACAGATAGATCGAAGGCGCGGCATAACAGATCGCAGAATACGACCAGATCGAAGAAATAGCATAACCGATTTTAGAACCGATAATTCAACCGAACGCAGAATACAACTTGATCGAAGGTGCGGCTCAAAAGATCGCAGAATACTACCAGATCGAAGGTATAGCATAAACGATTTAATAGCCGATTTTAGAATGCGCTATGCCTAAGGTACCAGAGCGAATAGGAAATAGTTTAAAAATAAAGATCTTACCCTCTATCTTCGTTTAATCAGAAATATTTTTTTTCAGCCTTTATTGACTCTTCAAAAAGACCTGTCACGAGTAAATGCTTTCAGCTCTTTCTATAATTTGTACACCTTCATAAATCCCTCTATCGCATATAAAGAATTTTTATAATTTTTAGCCTGGAAGAGAGCAAGGAATTAATAATATTTATGGATTAGAGAAAATTTATCTTATCTAGATTCGATGCTGTTATTATCTATTATCTTAATCCCGATGCCAATTGGATTAATTCGAGAACGCGGCACTAATATTTGAGAACATATTACTTACATCTACACCTAATAATCCAAGCACGACAATGGAGATAATTGAAACTAACACCGCGATCATTCCGTACTCAATTAGTGTCTGTCCTTTTTCTTCCTGCGCCCATATTATGCTTACTAACTCCATCACTAGATGATTCATCCCAATCTCCTTTCCATTTTTATACAAAAGGAACAATATTCTTCCCACATATATCTGATTTAATAATATCAACCACTTAAGTATAAAGCTTTACATTTTTTAAAACAACCAAAAATTTGGGGTTGCTCGAATTCTTCATTTGAAAATGAAGTTCTTATTGAAATTTTTTATTGAGTTCACTTATACGATTTTAAGTAAAAAGCTCCTCGATCTGGACTCGAAACAGAAACCTAACGGAAGGAAGTTCAACTCTTGGTGGATGACATTTTTTACTCCAGGAATCACAACTTCACGAATGTGAGCCATTCTCACTTACCATCTTTGCTGCGTGCCCAAGAAAACCTGGTTCTCTAAAATCTACTCATCCAATTTCAGGGCGCTTGTCGGATCACAGTCAAAGGTGTATTTCCTATCGATATTTCGTGAATCACGCCCATATCAGAGAAAAAATACCCATCAGCCCCCCAGCGCGCCAGAACGACCGCGTAATCCGGCTGGTTTTCGAGATCCGCATCCATACTATAGGAAAACTGTGGGGATGTTTCGGTACAGTGCTCCAATAACTTCCCTAAATTATAGGTGACAACAAATATCCTCGTGTCAGCATCGATTTTACTGTCAAGATATCGGCCCGCCTCGCACATGCTGGTTCCCCAATAGTCTGCCTCATAACGCCCTTGTATTTTTGAGCTCCATCCCACCAATCCGTTGTAATACACATACTGGTAGGGATGTAGGTATAAATTGGCAACAATGCCCGGAAGGACGCAAGCTGCTCCTATCAAAACACGGATGTTGGGTTGCTTGAAACGCTTCAATACCCATGCCAAACCCATCCCTGCCAGAATGAACATCGCTGGTAAAATAAAGTGTAAGTGGCGGAAATTATCATAGGTCGGAGGTCGCAAGATCAGCCAAAAGAATACTGGCATGCAAAACCATAAGATTGGCAGCAAATATAAAATGTGTTGTTTTGGTTCTTTATATAATGACCACAATGCCAATCCTAGTCCGAAACAAGACAATATCAGGGCGGGAATAGTGACCTGAATGCCGATCAATTCGATTATGTAGAACCATGGAAGCGAGTGTGCGTGATAATACTCGCCATTAAACAGCACAGTGAAACTTTCAACGGCTTCCGGGCTGACCAGGACACTCTCAAAAAAGCGCGAAAATGGATCTCCCCATAAGTACGGCCATGTCACATACATGACCAATACAGCAATACAGATATAGCCAATCACAGGTATGATAATTTTCTTTGGTTTTTCAAGCAGGCACCACATAAGCACTACCAATGCACCCGCTGCTGGGCCCATGATGCGTATTGATAATGTTATCCCAAACGTGATCCCGGCCCAAAAAATATATCGCTGGAATTTAGTGGAGTTTTTCAATAAAGCATATATCAACAATATCACCAATAGGCACAAGAAGAACGTGTTGAACAGGTTAATATTCTCGGATAATTTTTCGGCATACTTGTGATTTACGCCTGGGGTGTATTCTGGTCCGGAAATCGCTCTGAGTACGCTTGAAATAAGTGGGCGTGTTAGGAAATAATTTCCGATCCTGTCCACGATGGTCAGTATTGTACACAACACAATAACAACATACCATTTGTAATTTTTTGCGGTATTTTTCGTAAGAGAAGCGGGCTGGGTGTCAGCTTCGTCATTCATGGCGTCGATCATTCTTAAGCCCATCCAGATTGATAACAGGAAAAAAGCGCTAAATGGCGTGTCCTTCGGATTTATCACACCGTGTCCCAGCAGTAAGGGTTGTGAAAAATAAAGGAGGGCCGCCAGCAATGCCGGCATCTTATCAGTGAACTTTTGGCAAATCCAATAAAGGCATAAGCTCCCCATGGCAAAGGTTAGGTAGTTTAATATATGCCACGCATCAATAACATCAAAAGCGGGAAATAGATTGAGTCCCCTTGCGAGAAATTCCCCAAGTATAAGGTAGGCGGGTCCATAATATTTTAGATCAGCAAATTGATCGTATCCATCGAATACAATGCCTTGGGCTCTTTTTATATATATCTCAGGTAATATTGATGAGTAATGATAAAACATTGGCTCGTCCCAGCTGGCGCCAAAGTCTTTAATATTCACGATAAAGAGAATTAAACAGAGGGCGATGATAGCATAAATGACTGCGTCTATTTTATGGGCTTGAACGTATCGAAATAGTTGCTTCCGCTTCATAGTGTTTCCATATTCAAGTTAAAAAGAGTGTCAATGTTCACAACTTTTGAGTAGTAATATAATACATGATATCATACGCGCCTGTACATTTATTAATGATGGCTCATTCCAAAACCCAGGAAGACTATAAGGCGATCAGTCAAAATGTCATGCACTCTACAACTGGAATAACGGATCAGTTTTATTCAAACATGGATGATGACATGAAAAAGAAGCGGATTGATTCGATGTTCGGACCAATGATAAAAACGAAAATCTTCCTGACGAATATAAAGAATTATTAAGTTTTTAGCGTGGAAAAAAGCAAGAAACCAATGATTTCTCCTGAATAGAAAAACGCGACTTCAATAAAAAAGCTCCTCGATCTGGACTCGAACCAGAAACCTAGCGGTTAACAGCCGCTTGCTCTGCCAATTGAGCTATCGAGGAAAGCGCAGATATTATAGAATCGCTTATATGCCTTGTCAAGGATAGAAAGCCGAAAGTATCCTTCTTGTTTTCTCTCATCACAGACTTTTGTCGTTGTAAAAAAGAATATTCTGTGCTATCCTTTTTTGCTAGAAATAAATAATTGTTGAAAGGATATAAATCGATGACCTATATAATTTCTGACGAATGCATTGTTTGCGGTTCCTGTGAAGTGGAATGCCCAGAAAGCGCCATTGCAATGGGTGACGAAATCTACGTAATTGACCCTGAAAAGTGCAAAGATCACGCAGCCTGCGTAGAAGTTTGCCCCGTAGATGCCATCTCTAAAGTAGAATAATATTTACGTTACTCAAAAAAGAGAGCCCGGACAAATGGCTCTTTTTTATTTTAATCAAAAGAAATACTATAATAAATTAATGTGAATAGAAATTACTAAACATGAAAAAATTCATCACGATAGCAGGCAATATAGGCGCCGGTAAATCTTCATTAGTTCATATGCTGAGCAGTCGGCTTGGGTGGAAGCCGTTCTTCGAGCCGGTAACTAACAACCCCTACCTGGCAGACTTTTACGAGGATATGAAAGCATGGGGTTTTCATTCCCAGATTTTCTTCCTCAGCCATCGGCTGCGGGTTTATAGGGAATTGGCAGACTGCCGGTCTTCTGTAATTCTTGACCGCAGCTTATACGAAGACGCCGAAATTTTCGCCCATAATTTATTCACCAAGGGCATCATGAGTCAGAGAGATTATGAAACGTATGAAGCGCTGTATCATTCTTTGATAAGTTTCCTGCCTACTCCAGACCTGGTGATATATCTGAGAGCATCAGTCAGCACTCTCTCTGGAAGGATAAAAAAAAGAGGCCGCGATTTTGAGCAGACAATTAAATCGGATTATCTCAACCAATTAAATCAGGCGTATGAAGCATGGATCTCGAGTTTTTCGTTATGCCCTGTTTTAACTATCCCTACAGACAACCTAGATTTTGTTTCCATGCCTGATCATATGGACCTTATTGTAAAAAAAGTTGATGAAAAGATTTCAGGAAAAGAAGAAGTTGTATTCCTGCCAGAAGAATACTCGCCATAAAACACCCCTCTTCGGGGTAAGGCAAGTATCCTATTTGATATCTATGACAAATTTGATCGCCGTGCGAACTTTTCCGTCAATTTCCACATTGACAAATTCCGGGGTAAAAACAACATCAATCCCATCCTGTGCAAGAAAATTCTTAGCTAATACCATTGCCTTAACCGCTTGATTAACTGCTCCTGCGCCAATCGCCTGAACTTCAGCATGCTTCATGTCCCTGAAAATCCCTGCAATAGCGCCTGCAACTGCTGCCGTACGGGAAACGGCTTTTACTTTGATAATATCCATTGTTTCCCTCCTGCCAACTTTATTGTTGTCTAGATTATTTGTTGGCCACAACTTAATAACCTGTATAAGCATTCTACAAAATTACAAGGAAAGATACAAGTACAAATTATTCACAAATGTATTATTTTTAAGGATATAGTAATAGTAGTAGGGGGTGTGAATATGTGGATAAGAAAGCTATGCTCTTAGAAAAAACACTATATAGAGGCACTTACTAATGAGTTTTTCCACAGCTTCCGTATATTCAGATACGCTTCTATTCAGTAAATTGTGGAAAAACAGGGATAAAACCGGGAAAATTCTGCGCGGATTGTGCTTTTTTAAGGTTTGATCACGGACAAAGGGCTAAAATTAGAAAATAATTTCCAGTTTATCCACACTTTAGTTGAGTTATCCACAGCTTTTTACAAGTTATACACAGGAGATATCCACAGCATATGTGGATAATTTAAATTCCTGCAGCTGCCTGCCACCCTTCAATTGATTCTTCAACGGCGTCTAGAAATTGATCCAACCCAGTCAATCGTTCAGAAAAATTATCAGCGCCAAGCATCAATTGGGAAAGTAAATCATCGTACCCTTTCTGGCTGGAATTATTTCTTGGCAAGCGGGAGGCCATTAGTGACCAAGTCCAAAGCAGCAGCCATACAGCTGCCTGGCTGTTCTCGTCTTTTAATCCTAGTATAGCTTTTTCGTAATATGAGCGCCGGCAGCTAGAGTAGGAAAGCGGTCGATTGTCTATTTGTTGAAGTGAGGAGAATGCGGTATTCCAATTTCCCAGCCAAATATCCCAATCAGGCTCTATCGAGTCTATGGGCATGATAAGGTCAACAAGTCCACCCACTAACCCGGGCATATTGATTCCTTGGGTGGCTTGAGGAAAGTCAATCAAAAAGCGGCGGTCTGTCAGTGGAACGGACGTTAAGCAGGAAACGGCGTCTGCGGCGTTTTTAATAATTTTTAAATAAGGATGCAAAAAATCCTGGTTATTATTTTGCTTGTTAAGAAGGGCTATCCAATCCCTTCGCGCCGACTCAATAAATGGTTTTACCCGCAGGATGGTGTTTATTGGTTGGAAGAAATGAGCAAAAGCGCCTGATCGCACGTAATCAAACCAGTGATTAGTGTCGTGAAGCACGATTGGGTAATGACACAAGAATGATCCTACCCACGCGTCTGAACGAAGCTTTCGTGGTTGGCTGAAAAAGGATTGCGAAAAGTGAGCAATGTCAAGGTGAAAATCATCCGTGATGGGAATGATCTCTCTTTGTTGTGGGGCTTCGAGAGAATGAACATAAATTAGATCTATATCGGTTGTTCCACCAATTAATGGATCCTCGCGGGTGATAGACCCGGTTAAATAGGCACACACAATATCGCTACTGTTAAAAACTCTTCTTTTTACAGTATCTTTTGCAGTGGATAAAAGTAGGTCTCGTGTGATGCGCATATATTGTTTGTCTTTGTGCTATCTAAATTTTACACGGTTATTTCATTAAATCTCACCTTTTTCGATGATTGGGAGTTCTGGTTGAAAGGGTGGCATATTCATCCGTTGTCGGATGCGGTTCTCGATCCAACGGAGATCGTCTTCGTTGTGAACAAAATCCAGCTCATTTGAATCTATTATAAGAACCCTCTTCTTATTATCTGCCCGTAGGAAAAACTCATCGTAGGTGGTGTTTACCAAGTCTATGTAGTCTCGTTCCATTGAACGCTCAAAGGAACGGTCGCGCAGCGTAATGCGGTGCATAAGGGTACCAGTTGTTGCCCGCAGATATACGATCAGGTTCGGGGAGGGTATTTTTTCAGATAATACAGCGTGTAACTGTCCATACATCTCAAGCTCGTCGCCATCCAAAGTGATTTTGGCAAACAGAGCATCCTTGTCAAACGTATAATCGCTAATCAGGACTTTCTTTTTCTCTGCCATCAACTTTGGAACACTGCGCCGCTGTTGATAATAGCGGCTTAATAAAAAGAACATCTGGGTTTGAAAGGCATACCGTGCCCGATCTTCATAAAATTTTGACAAAAAAGGATTTTCTTCAAATATCTCCAACAGAGTATTGGACTCAAAGGGAAGCTGTAACAACCTGGCCAAGCTTGTTTTTCCAACCCCGATCACCCCTTCTATCGCAACGTACATTAACCCTCCATCGCAGTGAACTTAGCTTGACTTTTCGAAAAATCCATCTAAACTAAAATATATCATATTTACTTATTAAGAAAAGAGAGGGAACAATGCCAAGTTTAAATCGCGTACAGATTATTGGTAGATTAGGGAAAGACCCGCTTGAAAAAACAACCAGGAAGGGTACAAAACTTGCTGTTTTCACAGTTGCAGTTGATCGGCAATGGAAAGGTAGCGATGGAGTTGTTCATAAAGAGATTGATTGGTTCAACGTTGAGGCCTGGGGGCGTTTAGGGGAGATTTGTCTTGAGTATCTTAAGAAAGGACGGTTGGTTTTCCTTGAGGGGCGCTTACGTACGGACCGTTATGAAAAAGAAGGAGAAGTTAAATATTTTACAAAGGTGATTGCGCGCGGGATGCAGATGCTTGATTATCAATCTAAGGATAAAAAAGAGCCAGCAAATATAGAACTCGAAGAGAAAAATATTGAAGAAGAATAAATCCAACTGAACATTTAAACAGCTCGTTTATATAGCGAGCTGTTAACAAATTTAAAAAAGGCGCATTGGATTAAGATAATTCTTCCAGTTGTTTAACCAAACCCTCCACTACATCAAAGCCGCCCTGCCAGAAGGATGCCTGGCGGATATCAATTCCTGATTCTGAAAGGACATCCATGGGCGCCCTTGATCCACCTGTGGATAATATGTTGATATATCTGGGTTTGAAGGACTCACCCTCCTCTTTATATTGCTTATAAAGCGAAAGAACCAGAAGTTTCCCGAACGCATACGCGTAGACATAAAATGGGACATGATAAATATGTGGAATAGACACCCACTCCCACTTAAATTCTTCTCCAATATCCAAAGCATTTCCGAATTGAGTTTTTAGATTATCGAAATATGCTTCAGAAAGTTCGTTCACGGAAGCGCCCTCGCTAGTCATCTTGTGTGCAGTTTTTTCAAATACCGCGAAGAAAGCTTGGCGCATGATAGTCGCGTATGAGTCGTCTACTTGCTTGAAGAGTAAATCACGTCGAACTCCTGCGTCTTTTTCCTTTTCCAATAATCGGTCAACCAGCATCATTTCTCCAAAGGTTGAAGCTGTTTCTGCTAAAGGCAAGCAAGCGTGTTGAGTAAAAATGCTGTGATCGCTGGCTAGTAATGAGTGGATTGCGTGTCCAAGCTCGTGAGCTAAAGTTGCTATATCGTCTGAATGGCCTTGGTAATTAATCATTACCCATGGAGTTATTTCCGGATTGATAGTAGCGCAAAACGCGCCGGATCGTTTACCCTTACGCACCTGGCTGTCCAAGTGATTTTCATTCATAATACGCAGGGCCATCTGGGCGAAGCGTGGGTCAAATTGTTCGAAGGAATCCAGGACAAGCTCCGCTGCCATCTCAAACGGATATTCTTTATTGGACTGTGTAACAGGAGCGTAGATATCATATCTGCGAAGTTTCTCCACGCCTAATAAACGAGCTTTTAGGGCAAAAAAATGCTGAAAAACACCGGTGTTTTTCTGGCAGACATCAAGAAGTGTGTCAATAACGGCATCGGGGATATCGTTGTGAAGGTTGCGCGCGGAAATCGGCGTCTTATAGCCGCGCAGGTTTATCAATTCGTTTCGCCAGTCCCGAACCCGGGTTTGATACATCTGCCCAAGAACAGGGCCATCCTCGCCATATACTCGGTACAATTCTTGGTAAGCACGTGCCCGCAGATCGGCATCAGGCATACGCACAAATGTCATTAACTCACCGCGAGTAAGCTCTCTGTCTTCTCCGTCAACGTTGATAGTATATGTATAAC
>Ga0255374_10022_pt1 | contig 20401 bp, 19 predicted proteins | sample ANMaggSeSYBR01H4_FD_182088 | JGI IMG/M metagenome (GOLD analysis project Ga0255374, IMG submission 182088) | Sediment cell enrichment communities from methane seep in Santa Monica Basin, California, United Staets - ANME aggregate JGI... | ecosystem: Environmental > Aquatic > Marine > Cold seeps >... | reverse complement strand
CTCCACATCAGTCACCACATCTTCTGCCATTCTTCCGGTAGTATCAAGCTCATAAACTTTCCGACACCATTCCACAGACTCCACCAGTATAACGTCCAGACATTCAGCCTCCACATTCTCTTCTATCTTGGCATCAGAATAATCGCGCATCTTGAGCCGTTCCCTAAGATCGGAAGGAGCAGTACGCAGAACTATGACCACATCAGCAATGTGATGGGCCATATGACTATCGATAATGTTCACCCCTTCATCATCACCGGCCAACTCACAGACACGGGAGAACACGCGGTCCATATCCGCAACCAGTGTATCCCTACCCTCATCCACCTCAGAATAGAGGCATTCATCTTTGATCAGGTCGGTCAGGTAAAGCACATTATAGCCATTCTCCTGAAGAAGCCTACTAACAGACGTTTTACCAGTACCCGGTGTTCCGGTCAGTCCAATTATCATATTCGAAAAGATAACACCAATGGACATTAATCCTTCGTTCGCATACCTGCCAGCTTCAAGAAATTACCTACCAATTTCAACCCTTCAGGTGTTAGTATGGATTCCGGATGGAACTGCACCCCATAAACAGGATAAGACCTGTGTTTGATGCCCATTATGAGACCATTATCATTCTCTGCTATCACATTGACATCCTTAGCCAGCTCATGGATTGAAAGGGAATGATACCTTCCTGCAGCAAATGTTCCAGGAATACCTTCGAAAAGCTCAGACCCATCATGCGATATCATCGAGGCCTTGCCATGGACAGGCCCATCAGGAGAATGACCGATGGTACCCCCATAAACAGTATTTATAGACTGGTGGCCAAGACATACACCAAGTATAGGCACCTTAACACCAAACTCACGGATGATATCAAGACAACTTCCAATATCACGTGCATTGCCAGGATTTCCCGGACCCGGTGAGATCACTATTGCATCCGGTTTGATGTCCCGGACCTCTTCAACAGAGATAGTGTTGGGCACTACAAATGTATCGGATTCATACATGGACACATAGTCCACAAGATTCCATACAAAAGAATCCCTATTGTTAATGAAAAGCACTTTCATCTTTTGACCCCCATAGCAGTCAGCATAGCAGCCATCTTACGCTCGGTTTCCTCATACTCATATGTCGGATCGGAATCCGCCACAATTCCCGCACCCGCCTGAATATAAGCAGTATCACCATTAATAACAACGGTCCTGATCACGATAGCGGTATCTACATCGCCATTCCACGAATAATAACCGACTCCGCCACCATAGACACCGCGTGCAGATGTTTCGAACTCATCGATGATCTCCATTGCCCTTATCTTAGGTGCACCTGAAAGCGTACCTGCCGGAAAGATAGCACGTGTCGCATCGAACTGATCACACTCTGCCCTTAACACACCGCAAACAGTACTTTCGATATGCTGCACATGAGAATATTTCACAACACTCATCAGGTCCTTTACTTTTACCGACCCGGACTGAGAGACTATACGGACATCGTTCCTCCCAAGGTCCACAAGCATAACATGTTCTGCACGCTCTTTCTCATCCGCCATCATATGAGCAGCATATTTAGCATCCTCAGCCTCATCCTTCCCGCGAGGACATGTCCCTGCAATAGGATTCGTAATAACATTCCTCTTATGTACAGTCATAAGTGTCTCAGGACTTGCACCCACGATACTAAGATCATCGAAACTGAAAAGGTACATATACGGACTTGGATTGATTTCCCTCAGAGTACGATAAAGTTCAAGAGGAGACTGTTGCAGCCTGACAGAATATCTTCTGGACAAGACCACCTGGAAAATATCACCATCGATGATATGCTGCTTTGCAGTCATCACTGCTTTCTCGAACACATCCTTGCCCATATTGCAAACTGGTTCGCCTGCATCCATTACCGGTGGCAAGAGGTCTTGTTCGACATCGCCTGCCAGACAAAGGCATTTATGCATTCTCCCTGCATCATGCAAAGCACCAGCATATATAGCACCAGCATCGCACCCGATATCCATGAACGGAGTCAGTACAATGTACGTTTCCTCTGTGAGATGATCGAAAACGAATGTCTTCGTTGTGAGAATGAACTGCATATCAGGAATATCTGAATTATGACTTCTTTCAGTATCTAACCAGCAATCATACACAATGTCGTAACCATTGTAACCAATAGCACCACCAAGGAACGTCTGTCTGTCAAACCTTTCGCCGTTAAGCAAGACAGTCCCGTTCGCAGTAGGGAACACAGTCCTTAATGCATCAAGCACATCATGACCATCACGTATGACCGCTTTTAATACATCACCAGTATCTTCAATAATGTCACATTCAGAAGCTATATTCTGTCTTACATTACTGATCAATGGTGAATCTGCCGTGCATTCCAGTACAAGGGTGCGACCACTTATCTTCACAACACCATCAGGGTAAGCACCTACAAATGAAAAGCGAGCATGACGTTTTTCCTTTTCCACTGATTCAAGCAAGTAGGAGTATCTGTCCTTTTGTAATGTAGTGTAAAGCTGAAGTGGAGAGCAGTCTGACCTCACTTTAGCCATAAGCTGAACAATAGCAGGTTTTCCTGCATCATATACAATATCCGTAAATTCCTCTTTTGTAAGATCGAACGAAATCATCTAACACACCTCACAGCATTCACAAAAGCAGCGACCTTATCGACATCTTTGAGTCCATCTGTTTCTACACCCGAAGCAGTATCCACTGCAAAAGGCATGACCTCTTCCACACAGGCTTTAACATTATCAGGATTCAGACCACCTGCCAATATGACAGGAACACCCACAAGATCGACTATACGCTTACTTACGGAAAGGTCATGCAACTGACCGGTGCCTCCCACTTTACCTGACACATATGAATCCAGCAGAACCCCATCAATAAGGTTTTCTGAAGTGAACATATTTATATTATTGCTCAGATCGTTAGCGGACACATCTCCTTGAACATGGAAAGTGCGAATTATACTGACATCAGTATTATCCCTTAAGATCCCCATTTCCTCAATATCGAGTTGACTGTGGATCTGGACAACATCCGGTTTAGCGGTCCTGATCATATCGATAGCTTCCTGCGCTGAACCAGGCATTATTACCAGCACAGAATCCACAAAAAAAGGAACACGAGCTATAAGCTCCCTTGCCTTTTGGAGACATATCTTGCGAGGAGTGTCCACAGGTACATCGGTTATAAAACCAACCGCATCCACCCCGGAATGTACTGCAAGATCAACGTCTTCAGCAGACTTCATTCCGCAGACTTTGACCCGTGTTAAATGCCTCATTATCCACCTTATTACCAGATGTAAATTCCACTAATTTTTTAAGCTTATTCAATGCCTTCTTGCTATCAATAGCATATTCCGCTAAAGGAATAGCATCTTTTATCGAGTTTGCCAGTCCTGCAACATATATAGCTGCAGCGGCATTGACAACGACTATATCACGTTTTGCGCCCTTTTCCCCATTGAGAATATACAGGAGGTCCCTGGCATTTTCTTCAGGAGTGCCGCCCACAATATCAGTGGCATTTGCCCTTGCGACCCCAAGTTCTTCAGGAGTTATCGTATAATTTGAGATGACACCATCCTTAAGTTCAGCAACAAATGTTTCAGAAAGTGTTGAGATCTCATCCATGCCATCCCCGTGGAAGACCAATACATGTTCCTTTCCGAGTTTTTTGAGGACCTCGGCCATAAGATTACAAAGACCTTTGTCAAAGACCCCGATAACCTGTGCCTTTGCACCAGTTGGATTTGTCAGAGGACCGAGAATATTGAACATTGTCCTTACAGCAAGCTCTTTTCTTGGACCTATCACCCTCTTCATTGCAGGGTGGAATTTGGGAGCCAGCATGAAGCCGATACCAATGTCCTCAATTGACCTTTTAACATTATCAGGATCCAGATCGATTTTAACACCCAGCTCTTTGAGAACATCTGCACTACCGGAAAGTGATGTGAACGAATGGTTTCCGTGTTTTGCAACGTTCACACCTGCACCTGCAGCAACGATTGCGGCAGCTGTTGAAATATTAATAGTATTGTGCCGATCCCCTCCCGTGCCACAGGTATCAACGAGTATACCATCAACCTTAGGGCGGATCATGTTTGCAACTTTTAGCATCCCTTTTGCAAACCCTGCCACCTCATCAGGAGTTTCACCTTTCATTTTCATACCCATCACAAATGCACCGACCTGTGCATCAGTAGCACTTTCGAGTATCTGTCCCATGGCAGCTTCAGATTCTGCCATTGAAAGATCATGACCATCAATTAATTGTTGTAGATAATATTTCATGTAATCACCTTTGCATTTGTGTACAAGTATGTACATTAATGTATAATTGTGCGACTTCTATATAAACCTTTCTGGACTTAACAAAAAAGTCAAAAAACAAACACAGTATATAATATATTAGGAATTTAATAATATGAAGATATATATACAAATGTACCAATTCGCTTGATAGTAAAAAATGTGAATTCCACAGGAGATAATCTACTGAAACCCAATGAGAATACTAAAGGGATGAAATTGTTAGAGGTTCAGAAGGACATTGCAATAGCTTTTGCTTTGGCAAAAGATACTGAAGAAGCAATGTGGCATCTTGTCAACCATATTAGTACAATCGAAGGAATAGATTCTGTCAAAGCATATCTTTTTGATAAAGATGTAAATGAGTTTTACTTGACATCAGACTCCAGTAAAGGAAAGGACATTATTGAAAAAGACTTCATCAACAGTAAAGATGCTATTTTTGAAAGTATTCAAAGAGGAGACAGAATACACATCAAAAACAGCGATCTTAAAAAGCCATTACCAACATATCCAAACCTAGAAAAAGGATATGATATTGCAGTCATTCCCGTTAAACAAAATGAAAATGTAATTGCAGTATTGTACATATCAAAGTATGGCCATGAAAAAATAAGCGACCATAAAAAAGATGTAATGGAGACAGTCACATCAAATCTTGGCGAGCTGATTGCGCGAGTACAAGAGATAGAAGATCTCCAAAAAAGAGAGATATTTTCAAAAGAAGTGATATCAAGCCTCCCTCTTGGCATGATCACCGTTAAGAAAAATGGAGAAATTACATCAGCAAATCCTTTTCTATTAAATATTCTGGGATCACCTTCAGAAGAAGCGACCCGAAAATTCAATATCCTTGAACACACGCCACTTATAGAAAATGGCATCTCAGACCTTATGCATAAATGCATGGAATCCGGAGAAATTATTGTTTCCGAAAACCCTTATAGATCCGCGTGGGGAAAAGAACTGTACATGCACATTAGCATTGTCCCCATAATAGATGAAAATGGGATAGTGACACACTGTCATGCACTTGTTGAAGATATTACTGAAAAGAAGAAAATAAAACAGGATCTTAAAGAAAGGGATGATAGACTCCAAAGCATATTTCGAGCAGCTCCGACAGGAATTGGAATGACCAGAGGCAGGGTAATTAAAGAGGTTAATGAAAAAATTTGTAAAATTACCGGTTACACAAAGGAAGAACTGATAGGTGCCAAAGCACAGATGTTATACACCAGTGATGAAGACTACAAATATGTAGGCACTGAGAAATATGACCAGATGCGGAAATATGGAAGTGGAACAGTCGAAACAAAATGGCAACGGAAGGATGGAAGTGTTTTAGATATCCTTTTGAGTTCTTCACCCATTGATCCAAATGATCATACAAAAGGAATTACATTTACTGCACTTGATATTACTGGTCGAAAGAGGATGGAGAATGCTCTAAAAGAGAGTAATGAACGGTTCAGGACTATTGTGGAGCAGGCAACCGAAGAAATATTTGCATATGACATTGAAGGAAAGATCATTCTTGTGAACGATCTTGCATCAAAGAATACCGGTTACACGAAGGAAGAGCTTCTTGCCATGAACATAGCTGACATTTGTCTTTTAAAACAATGTGGAAACAGTGGAAAGATCATAGAATACAAGGATGCTGTTTTTGAGACTAAACATAGAAAAAAGGATGGTACTGCATATCCAGTTGAAGTAAGGATCACACCGATCTCATTTGCAGGAAAACAGATAATTCTTGAACTGTCACATGACATTTCAAAGAGTAAACGTGCAAAGGAAGCTATGCTCACAGCCAAGCTTGCAGCAGAAGCAGCAAATCGTACAAAGAGCGAATTTTTAGCTAATATGAGCCATGAACTAAGGACTCCACTAAATTCAGTTATCGGTTTTTCAGAAGTGCTGATGAGACAAACATCCGGCAGTATGAACCCCGTACAAAGGAAATATGCAAATCATATCCACAAAAATGGAAAAAATCTGTTAGCCATTATCAATAATATCCTCACCTTATCAAAGATCGAAACTGGGGAAATGGACATTCATCATACGACCTTTGCAACAAAAAAGATCATCGAAGAAATTGAATTAATGACCAGAGGACTCTCTAAAAAGAAATATATTGATGTGACCATCAAAACCAGTTCAGATGTATATATAGAGTCCGATCTTAGAAAATTCAATACTATTTTGTATAACCTTCTGAACAATGCCATCAAGTTCACCCCCGAAAGCGGCAGGATCATTATTGAAGAAAAAGTTGTCGATGACAGATTACAGGTTTCATTGACCGATACAGGAATAGGTATTGCTGAAGAGGACATTAAAAACCTTTTCAAGCCTTTTGGACAACTCGATTCATCAAGCACAAGGAAATTTGGAGGAACAGGCATCGGCCTTATTCTTGTGAAGAAATACCTTGATATGCTGGACGGGACGATCCTGGTGGAAAGTGAACTGGGACAAGGGTCAAGGTTCACATTCACATTACCAATAAAAACTGAAAATTCCCATGAAGGATAAATAAAGAGAATAAAGAATTAAAGGAAGGAAATGACCGGATCAGACCTTTTCAGGTTCCAATCCGATCATATCATATATTTTATTCATGTCAAGATTTTCACGAGCAACGTCTGCAAGTTCATCATAGGGATCCTTATCAGGAATCTCCTCTTCCTTGAACTCGATACCCTTCTTTTCAAGAAGATAACTGATAAGAGCACGCCTTATGTTGACATTATCAAAGAGACCATGCAGATAGGTGCCTATAACAAGACCACTATCATCTGCACAACCATCATCGCCAAACACCGGTTTTTTCGAGGAGGAAAGACCCATGTGTATCTCATATCCCGTTACATCCTCACCTTTGATGCTGTCAAAGATAGGACCACTTTCTTTAACGGTCTTGGTCACCTGAACCGTGCGCTTTTCATAGGCATCAAAAACTGTCTCGATGTCCAAAAGTCCAAGTCCATCTAAACGAGCAGATTCGCCCCCTTCTATACCGGAATCAACGATAGAATTACCCAACATCTGGTAACCACCGCAGATGCCAAGTATTGGGACTTTGCCATAAAAGGACTTGATCTTGTCAGCCATGCCACTTTCCACGAGGTCATTCAGATCACTGGTAGTGTTCTTTGTACCCGGGATGATGATAGCATCGGGGTTGCCAAGGTCATCGGAAAGGTCGACATACCTTACCTTTGCCATGTGCTCAAGAGGTTCAAAATCTGTGAAATTCGATATCCTTGTCAGCCTTATTACTGCGATCTCAACATCATAGTTTTCACCGTCATCTGCAGATTTGTCACCGATGGACACCGAATCTTCTGAAGGGATACGAAGTTTGAAATGAGGCATTACGCCAAGGACCGGAATCCCTGTGAGCTCTTCGAGTTCAGTCAATCCTGACTCAAGTATAGCTGGATCGCCCCTGAACTTGTTTATGATCAGGCCACGTACATTCTTGCGAACATCCTCTGGCAATAACTTGATCGTTCCATACAGACTTGCGAAAACACCACCTCGTTCGATATCCCCAACAAGAATGATCGGAGCATCGGTTATCCTTGCAGTCCCTATGTTGACGATGTCACGCTCATAGAGGTTGATCTCGGCAGCACCGCCTGCACCCTCCATCACGATGAGATCGTATTCATCCTCGAGCCTTTTAAGAGCACCCCTTAATACATCGTGGGTCTCTTCTATGGAATCATAATAAGCACCCGCGCTCTTATCAGCATAGGGTTCACCCAGAAGTATGACCTGTGAGACACGATCCCCTTTCGGTTTGAGAAGAACAGGATTCATGTCCGCTGTAGGTTCCACCCCAGCAGCCTTTGCCTGGATTGCCTGTGCGATACCGATCTCTTTACCATCTACCGTTATCCATGAGTTGAGGCTCATGTTCTGTGCTTTAAAGGGAGCCACCTTGTGTTCAGCAGAGAATATGCGACATAGGGCTGTCACTATTGCACTTTTGCCAACATGTGAGGCTGTACCCAATACTAACAAATGTTTTTTATTAACGTTATTTGCAATCATTCACAACAACCTTTTATGTGACAACGTTTATTATGCTATATCTAATTAACTCCAATTTACTTTAGTTAGGTGAAAAATGTCAGAACTATTGCACATAAGCGGGGGCCCTACAAAGCCAGAGGTCATTGCGATCTCATTGTTAAAACTTGACCTGAAAGATGGAATCACGTTCTATGATGTTGGTTGTGGAACAGGCGCTGTATCCATCGAAGCTTCAAAGACTGCACGCAATTTCAAAGTGGTTGCGATCGATGCAAGGGAAGAAGCTATTGAGGTTGCAAGGACAAACTTCAGGAATTTCGGCATTGAAGATGTCACATTGATACATGGGGAATCTTCAGAAGCCATAGACAAGAACGCTGATATTGGGTCTATTGACTGTGCATTTGTTGGCGGCACCAAGAACATATCCAAAGTATTGGATGTGCTCTATGAGAAAAAGGCAAGAAATATTGTTGTCAATGCTGTAAGGATCGAAACCGTTGTCACTACAATGAACAAGATGAAAGAGCTTGGCATTTTTTCCGAAGTTGTTCATGTGACCATTACAAGAGGATACGAGCTTACCGGAGAGACCATGTTCAAGCCCGAAAATCCTGTATATATAGTAGTAGGAAAACTTTCTAACGCTTAATAAGGTTTACATTAGATACGTTCGATTAAAATTATGGAGATAGAAATATGTTGATAGGAGTAGGACTTGGACCAGGTGACCCGGAGCTTCTTACACTTAAAGCCGTGAATATTCTCAAGAACAGCGATAAGGTGTATGTGCCAGGGAACATGGCTGCAAAACTTGTAGAGCCATATGCGACCCCAGAGATATTGGATTTCCCAATGTTAAGGGATTATGATGTGCTGAACGAAGTGTGGAAGAAGAATGCAGACCTTATTGCGGATGAAGCAAGGAACGGTACTGTTGTATTCGGTCTTATTGGAGACCCTAATTTCTTTTCTACGTTCACACATTTAAAACGTGTCATGAACAAACATTATCCTGATGTAGAGACCTCTACAGTACCAGGGATCAGCTCGATCACATCTTTTGCAGCAAGAGCAGATGCTGAAGTTGACACTTCGTTCGAGGTCAGCGATGGTTCTGAAACAAAGCACAAGATCAGGCTTAAAGCAAACCGTCCAAGGCAATTGATCGAGGAGTTCAGCAAGGAAGGATATACAGATTTCATCTTTGCAGAGAGACTATTCTCCGACAAAGAGGTCATCATCAAGAACCGCGAAGATATCCCCGAAAAAGGAAACTATTTCAGCATTGTTTATGCTAAGAAGGATTAAAACAGGTGTTTTCAATGACAGATAAAGTTGTTACTTTTGTGGGTGCCGGACCGGGTAACCCAAAACTTATCACATTACTCGGCAAGGAAAAGCTGGAAGAGGCAGACCTTGTGATATATGCAGGTTCACTTGTGAACCCTGTTGTAGTGGACTACTGCAAGGGAGAAAAGGTTGACAGCTATGGCCTTACCCTTGAAGACATATCCAAGAGGATAGCAGATGCCCTGGAAGAAGGAAAGAAAGTAGTTCGCCTTCACAGTGGTGATCCATCCCTTTACGGTAACGTCGTTGAACAGATGGGAGAGCTGAAGAAGTACGGTGTTACAGTTGAACGTGTTCCGGGAGTTTCTTCCGTATTCGCAACTGCTGCAGCGCTCAATACACAGCTTACCCTCAATGGTGTTTCTGACACACTTATTATTACACGTCCTGCAGGAAAGACCCTTGAAGAGGATAAACTCAAGGAACTTTCAAGGCACAACGCAACAATGGCGGTCTTCCTTGGTACCCAGAAGATAGAGGAGATCATGGAAAAGGTAGAGTATTCAGATGATACTCCAGTGGCTGTTGTCTTCCACGCATCATGGCCTGATCAGAAGATCATTTACGGAACTGTTTCCGATATCGCACAGAAGGTCAAGGACGAAGGCATCATACGCTCTGCTATGATCCTTATTGGCGGTGTAGTAGACCCTATCGATTACAGGAGGTCACACCTATACGGAGTGGCGCAAGAACCGCTGTAATCACATTTGAACGTAACCTCGATGTGGCAAACAAACTTGCAGACCACATCGAGGCAGATGTGATAATTTACAAGAAGGATATCTTCAAAGACATATTTGAAGATTATCAGGCAATAGTAGCTGTGTTTGCAACAGGTATCGTTGTGCGGGAGATAGCACCACTTATAGTAGATAAGTGGGAAGATCCTGCCATAGTGGTAGTCGATTCTAACCTGAACTTTGCCATTCCACTGCTCGGAGGACACCACGGTGCCAATGAGCTTGTGAGAAAGATCTCCGAGATAGGAGTGATACCTGTTATCACGACAGCTACTGAAGTACACAACCGCAATTCGGTCGAAGGTATTGCGGCAAAGCTCGGATATGACATAGTCAACAAGGAATCCACAAGGGATGTGAATTGTGCCCTGCTCGACCAGGATGTGGAAGTCCTGGAGATAAGGGGACCAAAGATCGTTATTGTGGATAATGATGTATCTGTCCTGAAAAAAGAAAAGGCGGAGCATTAATGTATATAGGCATAGGCGCCCGAAGAGGAGTGTCGTCCAAAGAGGTCATCAATGCTGTGAATTGCGCATTGGAAGAAGTGAAAGGGGACATGAGCGAAATAGAGATGTTCGCTTCATCCACACTTAAGGAGAACGAGACCGGACTGATAGAAGCCATCAAAGAAATGGGATTTGAGATCAAGTTCCTGCCTGATGATGTTCTGAACGGTTTTGATGTACCGTCTGATTCACAGGCGAGCCGCTTTGGGCTCAAAGGTGTTGCCGAACCGGCAGCGTTAGCATTATCTGATAATAAGAAATTGATACTGGAAAAGAAAGTATATGGAAGGATCACAATTGCAATCGCAGAATGAAAATGAGAACGGGAAATTATTCATCATCGGCATCGGACCAGGCTCTGTAGAACAGCTTACCGTCCGCGCCAGAGATGTTATACTGAATTCAGATTATATTGTCGGTAACGGCACCTATCTTGACCAGATGGCAGAACTTCTGGACAAACAGGAGATAATCCGCAGTGCAATGGGAAAGGAAGTAGACCGTGCTAAGAAAGCAGTGGAGCTTGCAAAAGAGAACAAGGTCGTTTCCATGATAAGCGGCGGCGATGCTAATGTTTACGGCATGGCAGGTCTCGTAATGGAAGTTGCTGAGCATGCTGATCTGGAAGTTGATGTGGAGGTCCTTCCGGGAGTCACAGCAATTACAGCTGGAGCAAGTGTTCTTGGCGCACCTATTGTAAATGACTTTGCCGTCATCAGTCTCAGTGACCTGTTAACACCCTGGGAAGTTATCGAGAAACGCCTGAATGCAGCAGCAGCAGCAGATTTCGTGATCTCACTATACAACCCAAAGAGCAGGCAAAGACATTCCAATTTCTCCAGAGCTATCGATATCATCAAGCAGCACAAGGACGGAAGCGTACCAGTAGGACTTGTCAAGAACGCACTTCGCGGAGAAAGTCAGGACTACATAGTTACAACTCTTGAAGATGTGCTTGACCACAACGACTGGGTCGATATGAGCACAATGATAATCGTCTGTAATGCAGACTCACGCATCTGGAAGAGCAAGAACGGCGAAAAGATAATCACACCCAGGGGGTATCAGAGGAAATATGACTACTGAAACTAGCAGTAAGAAGGACATACCTGAACTTGAAGATCTGGTAGAGATGACGGTCAAGATCGACCCAGAGCTCATAGAAGGATGTTCAGATTCAGGCGCTCGCACCGATGAAGCAAAGACCATCTACATGACCAGTCGCCGCATTGCTCATGACTTGATCGTGAAAGGTGAAAAAGAAACACCTGAAGAACGTGTCACCCAGCGTTGTGTGATCTCCACCGGCGACCCATCCATTGCCGATATCATGCACTATACCGACGATGCAATAGAAGCTGGTGTTAAAGCCATCAAGAACGGTGCTCCGATCTTTGTAGATATCAATATGGTCAAAGCCGGAGTTACAAAGAAAGGGCATGATTGTGAAGTGCTTTGCGTCCTTGATGAGGACCAGAACACAGAAGTTGCTAAAAAGTATGGGATTACAAGGACCGCTGCCGGATTCCTTTTAGCAAGGGACAGGCTTGAAGGTTCTATTGTGGCTATCGGAAATGCACCATCTGCAGCACTTGCAGTGTGCAGGATGATCGAGCACGGAATCAAACCGGCACTTATAGTGGGAACCCCTGTTGGTTTCGTCAACGCTGCAGAATCCAAGGAAGAGATCCGTAAAATGGATGTTCCATCCATCACATGTGTTGGTACACGCGGCGGAACGCCCATGGCTGTTGCTTGTGTCAATGAACTTGTAGCTCTTGCAAAGGAAAAGGATGAGTGCAAGTGCTGTTGCGAGTGTGAGTAAAACTACTCACATCTCTTATTAATTTTAAAATTTATTATTGGTCAATTAGCACATTGGCCTTTCTACATTCTATTTTATAGCAATTGTATGATCAGATCGATCCAGATTCATAGTCTTATGAGCACATTAGTGTAAAGCATCCATATACCGACTATTACCAGGACGAAACCAACCACTTTTTTAAGATACATATCGTACTTTGCGATCAGGCTGAGCTTTGATGAGGAAATATTCGCAGAGTAAGCAATTACAAGCATAGGAATGCCAAGACCCATTGAATATACGAACAACAGGAAGGCACCGTAGAGAAGGTCACCTTCAATTGCTACCAAGGATAAGATAGAAGCAAGTATAGGGCCTACACAGGGGATCCATATGATACCTAAGGAGATACCAAGGAGCAGACCACCCATTAAGCCGTTCTCTTTGAACTGTTTTCCCGAAAGTCTGCCAATAGAGTTGAAAGTCCCAAGATCAAAAAGCAAGGTCAAACCCATCAATATGACAATTATGCCTGCAAATGCAGTAAGGTACATGAGATATTGCTGAAAAAGCGAACCAAAGGCAGATGTTATTATCCCCATGAACACGAATGATAAGGATAGACCGGACACTATGGCAAGAGGCCTTAGTTTACCTTTTGAAGTAGAGTAAGCAAAGATAACAGGTAATAAAGGAAGAACGCAGGGAGATAATATGCTGATAACTCCTGCGATGAATGCTGCTAACGGTGTCGCACTTCCAATATCCATAAAGATCATCCTTGCATGTAAAAGATAGATTCTGTGAAATATTTTTGCTTATTCACTCGTATTTGCACGGTAATCGATAGCATAATCAAGTATGGATTCAAGAACGTATCCATCGACATAACCTATTACTCTTGCTTTGTTACGGGAAGTATCGGTTACACCATCACGCCTCATGAACAGAGAATTTCCATCTTCGACACCTGCTATCACCGTAGTGTCAGGTATGGAATAATATTTGAACTGTGCAGCAAGACCAGGTGAGATCTCTGAATCAATGTACATTACGGTCGCTCTACCTTCATAGTCCCTTGCAAGCTCATCGAGAACAGGGTCAAGTTGAGTGCATGGAGGACACCATTCAGCCCCTATCTTTAAGAGCACAGGTCCATTTACCAGTGCATCATCTATTTGTTGCCGTTCTGTCACAAGAATAGCATCGCGTTCATTTGAATCATATTCCACATCAACAGGAGTAACATCTGAAACACATCCTGCAAGAAGGATTGACAGAGCAAATAAACTAATAACGAGAATCTCTAATTTCATAGATACCACCACCCAGGATCAATTATTTAGTAGAACGTTTTTATTGAATGCAATAATTATGAACATTTTTTCATTTAAAGGTTATGCATAGTTCACACACGTGCCCCCAAAACCGAGTGAATAAAAAAAGAGCAGTTAGGCTCAAGAGAGTCATTTATTAAGTACTTTCCATTTGAGCAATACGCCTTCTTCCATGGTTTCGGAACTTATCAATTCCAGAGACAGGAGATCACCTTTGAGGAACCCTTCCCCATCAATAAGAGTGGGAGAGCTATTACCACCTATGAAGATATTACCTATAAAAGAGAATACCTCATCCACAAGACCATTGGAAAGCAAACCCCAGTTGAGGGTTGCACCGCCCTCGACCATCAATCTCTGAATGCCCATTGAACTTAGCTTATGCATAAGCAGGACAAGATCGACCTTTTCATCACCTGCGGTGATAATTGTTGCTTTTTCTGAAAGGACATCCACCTTTTCTTTCGGAGCAGAGCTTGAGACGGCAACAATGCGCATACCAGTTCCCTTTTTAAAAATGTCCGCATCCAGAGGCGTTCGGGCTTTACTATCCACGACTATACGTATAGGGTCTTCGTCAACTCCTGCACTCTTGCGAACATCACGACGGGACTTAGATTTTACAGTCAGGCTGGGATCGTCTGCGAGAACCGTACCTACCCCCACCATTATCGCATCTGATGATGCACGAAGCTCATCCATTCTATCAAAGTCGAGATCTCCAGAGATACGTACCTGTTTCCTCTCTTTGGTCGAGATTTTACCATCAGCAGACATTGCAGAATTTATGAAGGTAAATGGTCTGTTCATGTGAATTACATCCGGTTAATAAATTAAAAAAGTATCGAAAGGAGAAAACCTCCTTTCAAAATATCTAGGATCAAGCGCTAAGGATGGCTTTTAAAAGATAGCGATCCCTCAAAAGACCTATGAATTTCTGGTTTGCATTGACCACTGGAACCTGATCGATTCTATTCCTTTTCATCTTAAGTGCACATTCGCTGACACCCATATTACTTGATGCTGAGATCAGCTCCTTGACCATGACATCTTTAACAGGCACTGAAGGAACCTTTATCCTTGAGACACTGTAATAAATGCTCATGGTATCCCTCATACTTTCCCAGGTCCATTCATCATCATCTGCACCTGCAGACATGTTGGACACTTCCACAGAGTCTTCAATGACACTTGCACTTATGATATCACGATCAGTGATAAGACCTACAATATCGAGATTGGTGTCAATAACAGGAACTGCTTTTACATGTGCCAGCTCCATGTTCCTTGCCACAACGGGAAGTGGGGTCTCATACCAGACCGGACCTACACCGGAATTGAGATATTCACTTATAGGAGTGGTGATATTCAAATCCACCAGACTGCCCACTACATCAGCAACAGTGATAAGCCCCACAAGCTTTTCGCCTTCTACAACAGGTAACCTTCTGATACCATGCTTCAAAAGAAGACGTGCTGCTATAGTAATATCCTCTTCAGGTCCTATTGAGACAGGATCACGTACCATTAACAGGGCTAATTGTTCCTCTGTAGGTTTCTTTAAAAGATTGGAACGACTCACAATTCCGACCAATTTGTTATCTTTGATAACTGGAAGTCCTGAGACCTTCTTGTCTTTCAAAATGGAAAGAACTTCATCTCTTGATCCGGGAAGGGAAACGCATGCAACGTCCTTCACCATAATGTCTCTGACCAGTGTTTCCTTAGGCATGTTCAATTAACCTCAATAAATTCATTTGTTTACTTCACCGCGTACAACGAGTACGGGCACTTTAGAATTACGAGTGACCTTTTCAGCAACACTTCCAAGAAGGAACCTGTCAATTCCACTTTTACCGAGTGTACCGATCACTATCATATCAATGTTATTTCCTTCTGCAAATTCGATGATCTCATTGCTTGGATGACCTTCCAGAACAGCAGACTCAATTTCCAGTCCCTGAGCTTCACCCAATTCTACAACCTGATTAGATGCATCTTTGCCTTCAGTTTCCAGAAGTTCATACATCATTTCCCATCCGGCATCCATTGGAATGGAAGCAAACGCAGCTGTATCCACAACATATACCACATACAACTTTGCCCCACTCAATTTTGCAAATTCAATACCATATGATATTGCTTTTTTGTTCTGTTCAGAACCATCGGTTGCTACCATTACTTTCTTATACAGTTCGCTAGTCATGTTACCCTCACCATCATTAGTTAGTATAGATTATGGATAAAATATCGTCTGGTCTACCCCTTCTGACCATTCCGCTTATTGGATCGCTTATACCAACCAGATTGTTGGAATTGCCATTCAATATCATAAGATCGGCTTTGTTACCTTTCTTGATGGAACCTGTATTCTCAAGTCCCAGAATTGATGCTCCATTTAGCGTACACATCTTAAATACTTGCCTATCATCAAGACCGAAAACCTTGGATAAGAACTCCATTTCAGAGAACATATTGACGGAATTGAGCATTACATTATCAGTTCCAACGCCTACATTCACTCCTGCTTCAAGCATTTCACAGATCGGGGCCATACCAACATCGGTTATGAAGTTGGAACGTGGACAGACAACTACAGGAATATTTGCGTCAGATATTGTCTGCAGATCAGAACGCATTGCTTTTGTCATGTGTATCAGGAAGTCCGGATCCAGTGAAATTGCTTTGTCAATATCAGTGTTGTTCTTTTCTCCTGCATGGATCGCAAACAACTTATTACAGTCTTTTGCTTTTTGTTTGGAGCTGCGAAGAAGGTCCATATCAAGATCATTTGTACCACTCATACCAAGACCGTCAGCTTGTTGCAGCACCCTGCCGAGCTCAGAGAGAATTTCTTCAAGTGGTCGGTCGGTGCATTTTGGCCTTCCAAGGATGATATGGTCTATATCCTGATCGGAAACAGCTTCTTTTAGTGCAAGGGCCCCAAGAACACCGCCTTCCCTGAAATCTGCAAATGCGGAGGTACCCGTCATCAGCATATCTTTTATGGTAGTTCTCATAGAACTGACCAGATCGGAGTAAGGAGTGTTTTCAAGTATCCTATGTTTTAGACCGTCCGGTGGTCGTACAAGAGCATCGAGGTCCTTAGATACTTTGAAGTTCTCACATTTCCCGAGTACAGGGTCCTTGCATATGGAATCTCCGATATGCGTATGGGAATTGACAAAACATGGAGCTATTATGTTCTTGCTTTTTGTGGGTTCTTCGCCTATTTCGGTTATTATACCATCATCTATGCAAACATACCCATCAATTGCTTCAAACGCATCCCCATATATTATGGTGCCATAAATGACCTGTTCACAAGACATTGCAAAGAGTAAATATATACATTAAAGTAGATATAAGCTACGATTGAAGTTCCATATCAGCGCTTCTGGAAGGTGCGACCTTCGAGCTTATTTCAAGACAAAAATAGATCATTTAGACTAAGTATTCTGCTTAAATATGCAAAAATATAGCTAAAGCTATTGATAATAAATCCAGCAACAAAAAAGCAAATTAATAATAGTGAGCATAGCAGCGATGCAGATTTCCCGAAGACTCTCGTACTTCAGTACAGTAAGCAACGTGGGCAGACTTATCTTCTGTGTTCGGATGGGAACAGGAGTGGCCCTGCCGCTGTGGCCGCCATACTCATATTAATGAATGAAGCCAAGGTCCAAATCCAGATTAGCGCTTCTGGAGCGCGCGACCTTTGAGCTTTGCTCAAGAGGTCAGGATTTTAAGTAGGACCTTACTCTTGTAAATAAGTGAAGCCAAGGTCCGGATTCGAACCGGAATGGTATCGCTCTGCAGGCGATTGCGTAGCCGCTCCGCCACCTTGGCAATTGGGAATGTAGTCTCTAGTAGGTGAAACATGCATATAAACTTTTACCTTGCGACAATTATTGGCACTATGTAATGAGATACGATAGAGATGATTATCTGTCAGAAATGAAATCAATCTCGTTGCAAATGTTAAGAAACAGAGTCATAACTATTGAGTTTAAGATCAGTTAAGAAAAGAGTTGGATAGAGTGAGTATAGCAGCGATGCAGATTTCCCGAAGACTCTCGTACTTCAGTACAGTAAACAACGTGGGTAGACTTATCTTCTGTGTTCGGATGGGAACAGGAGTGGCCCTACCGCTATGGCCGCCATACTCATTCAAATTAACGGATTGTGATCATGTATGATCATATTACATATCAGATTTCGCCCGGACAAAGCGAGATAGATGAGGCACGGATATTAGTAAATGCGGACTGAACACCTCGTTGCCTTGGTGCTTACATCCCATTCCTATCGATCCGGTCTTTTACCGGAATCCTTAAAGTGGTCTCTTTTTAGGTTAGATTTCGAGCTTAGATGCATTCAGCTCTTATTCCTTAGCGCGTAGCTGCTCGGCAGTGCCTTGTCAGACAACCGATCGACCAGTGGCGCCGTTGCTCTGTTCCTCTCGTACTAAAAGCAACTTACCCTCAGACCACATACACCTCTAGTAGATAGTAACCGACCTGTCTCACGACGGTCTAAACCCAGCTCACGATCTCCTTTAATAGGCGAACAACCTCACCCTTGGCTGCTGCTGCACAGCCAGGATGGAAAGAACCGACATCGAGGTAGCAAGCTGCCGGGTCGATATGTGCTCTTGCCGGCAACGACTCAATTATCCCCGGGGTAACTTTTCTGTCATCTTTAGCCCGCACCAAGCGGGACATAAAGGTTCGCTAGAACCGACTTTCGTCTCGTGATCCACTACTGTGCTGAATCACGTCAGGCTAACTTATGCTCTTGCACTCTTCAGTAGGTTTCCGACCCACTTGAGTTAACCATTGCGCGCCCTTGATATCTTTTCAAGGGCGTCCCGCCCCAGGCAAACTGCCCACCTATCGGGGTCCTCCTCACGGAGTGAGGGTCGTAACTTTGGAAGGGTAGTGTCCCAATTGCGACTCCACCAATGCTGGCGCACCGGCTTCGACGTCTCCTACCTACACTGTACATCCAAAATCACAACCCAGCGACAGGCTGCAGTAAAGCTCCACGGGGTCTTCACTTCCCCCTAGAGGTCTCTAGACTCTGCGCTAGAATGTAAGCTTCACCGGACTCTGGCTAGGGACAGTAGAACTCTCATTGATCCATTCATGCAAGTCGCCAATTAAGCGACAAGGTACTACGCTACCTTAAGAGGGTCATAGTTACCCCCGCTGTTTACAGGCCCTTCTTTCCGTTGAACCGAAGTTTCAGGTACCTGCACTGAGCAGGATTCAGAGATCGTACTAGCCCTTACGGGTTTGCGATCTCCTATGTTGATATTAGACAGTTAGAGTTCCCTGGTCACTGCGACCTGCCGTCTTCACGGCAGGCACTCCTTCTCCCGAAGTTACGGAGCCAATTTGCCGAATTCCCTTAGCCAAATTATTCCGACACGCCTAAGCCTTTTCAGCTAGGGGCACCTGTGTCAGATCTCGGTACGGATATTCAACTCCCTTTTCACGGGTTCCGGGGTGCAGCCGACTTTCGTCATAACATATTCGTCCGCTTCTCGCCATTACGGCTCTCCACAGATTTAGATGCTTAAACGGCGCGACAGCGCCGCTCAGCCTGCCCCAAAACGTCAGTTTTATTGTTGAATAGTACAGGAATATTAACCTGTTTCCCTTTTGATGTACTCGAATTACGGTACAACTTAGGACCGACTAACCCTCGGCTGACGATCATTGCCGAGGAAACCTAGCCCCTTCGGCGGTTAGGATTCTCACCTAACTATGCTGCTACTATTACCAGGATTTTCGTTTCCGCTCGGTCCACAGGACTTCACAGCCCTGCTTCTACCCAAACGCAACGCCTTCCTACGAGATTACCTTACGGTACTCCGTGGTATCGGTGGTCGACTTGAGCCCCGTCCATTTTCGGGGCCCCAAACCTCGACTGGTGGGCTGTTACGCACTCTTTAAAGGATAGCTGCTTCTAAGCTAACCTTCCAGCTGTCTAGGGCTTGGGACGCCCTTTAGTATTAACACTTAGTCGACACTTAGGGACCTTAACCACGGGCTGGGTTGTCTCCCTTACGGACTACAGGCTTACCCCAGTAGTCCGGACTCCAACCTTCTACGACGACGGTGGGTTCGGAGTTTGACAGACAGATGAGGAATTTCTTCCCCAGGGCCATCAATCAGTGCTCTACTCCACCGACTATCTCCAGTTAGGTCATGCTACGACATGTTTCGGAAGGAACCAGCTGATGCCGGGTTAGATTA